>Ga0210384_10000377_pt1 | contig 68250 bp, 56 predicted proteins | sample IncBWH2MmetaG_FD_160574 | JGI IMG/M metagenome (GOLD analysis project Ga0210384, IMG submission 160574) | Forest soil microbial communities from Barre Woods Harvard Forest LTER site, Petersham, Massachusetts, United States - Inc-BW-H-2-M | ecosystem: Environmental > Terrestrial > Soil >... | reverse complement strand
TGCGGTCCATGTAGTTCTTGGTGGTGCCGAATAGCAGGAGCGCGCAGATCACCCAGCGAAAATGACTCGCGTAGGGCGCAATAGATGGCGAACTACCAGATGCGGACGTGGGGCGTGCTCGATCCATTGTGAGAAAAACGTGTAGGGGCGCGCTTTAGCGCGTCCCTCCCATCTTTTTTCTTTCGCGACAGGCCCGATTTATGAGATGTCTTGTAGTCGTTGCGGAAAATGATCTTTTCTTCGGCGGCTTGCTCCTAGTCGCGCACCGTTTCTGCCTACCAGCTGTGCATTGTGCCGTCGAGCTTGCGATTCAAGGGCAGGTATGCCCGGTGATAAGGATACTTGCACGCCAGGCTTTCATCGATGTCCACGCCTAGACCGGGGGCCTCGCCGGGATGCATCATTCCGCCGGAAAAGCTGTAGGAATGCGGAAAAACGCGGTCGGTTTCCTCCGAGTGGCGCATATATTCCTGGATGCCAAAATTGTGGACGCTCAAATCGAAATGCAGCGCGGCAGCCATGCACACGGGACTCAAATCGGTCGCCCCGTGCGATCCCGTTCGCACCTGATAGAGTTCCGCCAAACTGGCGATCTTCCGCAAGTGCGAGATTCCCCCAGCATGCACCACGGTGGTCCGGATGTAATCGATGAGCTGTTCCTGGATGAGCTGCTGGCAATCGTGGATCGAATTAAAAACCTCCCCCACGGCGAGCGGCGTAGTGGTGTGCTGGCGGATCAGGCGAAAGCTTTCTTGCAACTCCGCGGGAATCGGATCTTCAAGCCAGAACAGATGAAAAGGCTCAAGGCTCTTCCCCAGGCGCGCTGCTTCGATGGGTGTGAGCCGGTGATGCGCGTCGTGCAGCAAGTGCACATCCGATCCGAACTCCTGGCGCAGCCGTTCAAACAAGAGTGGCGCGAAGTTCAGGTACAGCTCGGAACTCCACGCATTTTCCGGAGGAACATCTTTCTCCGCCGGCTCGTAGTGCATTTTGCCAGGCCCGACCCCGTACGTGCTTTGCAGCCCGGGAATGCCGCTCTGCGCGCGAATCGCCCGGTAACCGAGCTTGAGGTACGCCGAAACCGCCTGGACGGTCTCCTCGATGTCCTGCCCGCTGGCGTGACCATAAACCAGAACGCTATCTCGCGAAGCCCCTCCCAACAATTGATAGACCGGCGCATTCAAAGCCTTGCCCTTGATGTCCCACAGCGCGGTGTCCACCGCGGCAATCGCGCTCATGGTCACCGGGCCGCGCCGCCAATACGCTCCCTTGTAAAGGTATTGCCAAATGTCCTCGATCCGCCGCGCATCGTGCCCGATCAACAGTGGCATGACGTGGTCGGAGAGGTAGCTGGCCACCGCCAGTTCGCGTCCGTTTAGCGTGGCATCCCCGAGTCCGTAGATCCCGTCCTCCGTCGTAATTTTCAGTGTTACGAAATTCCGTCCCGGGCTGCACACAATCACTTTGGCGTCGACGATTCGCATTTCTGCTCTTCAGGTCTCCAAGAAGTTCGGAGCGTACATGAGACCAGAACTTGCCGCAAGCGCTTGTGCGCGGTGTAGAATGCGGTGCACTCGGCTGTGATGGAGGGTGTATGTCTTCACGAAACGCTTCGCGGCGCGATTTTCTAAAGCTCACCGGCGCTGGCGTCGCCGGCACCGCGTTAACCGCCACCGCGTCCAGCTACGCGGAAATTATCGGCGCTAACGATCGTGTGCGGGTGGCCATTTGCGGCGTGCGTGGCCGCGGCAACGATCATATCCACGGTTTCGCGGGTGTCCCCGGGACAGAAATTGCCGCTCTCTGTGATGTGGATGAAAGCGTGTCGAACCAGCGCCTCGGAGAAATCGAGAAGCGGGGATTGCCAAGGCCCAAATCCTACGTCGATGTCCGCAAGCTGCTCGAGGACAAGAATATCGACGCCATCTCCATCGCCACGCCCAATCATTGGCACTCGCTGATGGCCATCTGGGGCTGCCAGGCCGGGAAAGACGTTTATGTTGAAAAGCCGTGCTCGCATAACTGGTTTGAGGGACGCCAGTTGGTGCGCACCGTTAAGAAGTACAACCGCATTTGCCAGCACGGCAGCCAGTCGCGTTCGAACCCCGGTATGCTCGAAGCCATCAAGCATCTGAGTGACGGCACCATCGGCGACGTCTACATGGCCCGCGCGCTTTGCTACAAGTGGCGGGGACCGATCGGGCACACCACCGAGGAACCCGTTCCCGCCGGCGTCGACTACGACCTGTGGACCGGCCCAGCTCCGCTCAAGCCGTTTACCCGCAATCGCTTTCACTACAACTGGCATTGGATCTGGGACACCGGAAACGGCGAAGTTGGCAACCAGGCCATCCACGAAATCGATATCGCGCGCTGGGGCTTGGGCGTGGGCTTCCCAGTATCGGTGTCCGCCATGGGTGGACACTTCATGTTCAAGGATGACCAGGAAACGCCCAACACCTTGAATGCTACGTATTACTTCGATGCTCCGGACGGCACACGCAAGATGATGGAACTCGAAGTCCGCCACTGGATCACCAATCACGAGGCGGAGGTAGGCACAGGCGTTTACGGAGCCAGCGCCGTGCCGCCCGCCGGACTCAGCGCCGATGCCAACAAAAAGCCTGACGGCAAGAAAGCTGACAGCAAACAGTCCCTGGGGCCCAAGGATGCCAAAACCAACACCATTGGCAACCTCTTTTATGGATCAAACGGCTACCTCGCCATCGAGGGCTACGACGCCTACAAGACCTGGGTAACGGATGAAGTCGTACCCGGCCCATCCGGCAAGGCCTCGGCCGACCACTACGCGAACTTCACGGACTGCATTCGCAGCCGCCGCGCCCAGGACATTCATTCGCCGATTGAGGAAGCGCACATCTCGGCCACGCTGGTGCATCTCGCCAACGCTTCGTATCGTCTGGGGCGCACGCTGCGCTTCGATCCCGCTACCGAGTCGGTCGTTGGGGATGACGAAGCCAATCGCCTCCTGCGCGGCAGCTATCGCCCTCCCTATGTGGTGTCGGAAGAAATTTGAGCTGGCAGGCGCCTCTGTAGGGGCCGGGGCTTGCCCCGCCCGGCGTCCACCCCGGCACACTGTCTGCTGCAGAGCGAAAAACAATTTCGTATTTTTTCGTAATCTTTTCAAGGAAGGAGGTAAGAAGTAACCATGCGCATTCCTCTTGCCGCCATATCTTTCATCGCCGTCGTTGCGGCTATGCTCCTGACATCCTTCGTCTCCGCCGGCCCGCAACCCTCCGAACGCATTTCTGCGGTCGTCAACGAACAAGCCCGCCGCGTGGACATCTCGATCGACGGAAAGCCTTTCACTTCCTACATCTGGCCTACCACACTCAAGAAACCTGTTCTCTATCCGTTGCGCACTGCCGCGGGCACTGTCGTTACTCGTGGCTTTCCTCTGGAACAGCGCCCCGGCGAGCGCGTCGATCATCCCCATCACGCCGGCCTATGGTTCAACTATGAGAGCGTCAACGGCCTCGATTTCTGGAACAATTCCGACGCGATCAAGCCGGAAAATGTCCCCAAGATGGGCACCATCCTCCACCGCTCCATCGTCTCTGCCAAAGGCGGCCCGCAGCAGGGCGAGCTCGACGTCGAAACCGACTGGGTCACCTTCGACCAAAAAGTTTTGCTCAACGAGCGCACTCACTTCGTTTTCCGCGGTGGTCCCGGCTTCCGCAGCGTCGATCGCATCGCCACCCTGCGCGCGCTCGATGAGAAGGTCGACTTCAAGGACGAGAAAGACGGCCTCTTGGGCCTCCGCGTCATTCGTGCCCTGGAGATTCCTTCCGACAAGCCCGAGGTCTACAGCGACGCCAGCGGCCACGTCACCACCGTCGCCAAGCTGGACAACACCGGCGTCAATGGCACCTACCTCACCAGCGAAGGCAAAAAGGGCGACGCTGCCTGGGCCACGCGCGGCCGCTGGTGCAATCTCAGCGGTCTGGTTGGCGATGAGCCAGTCACCATCACCATTCTCGATCACCCCGGCAATCCCGGCTTTCCCACCTACTGGCACGCCCGCGGCTACGGCCTTTTCGCCGCCAATCCGCTGGGCCAGAAAATCTTCAGCGAAGGCAAGCAAGAGCTGAATTTCTCTCTAGCTCCGCATGCCAGCGCCACTTTCCGCTACCGCATCTTGATCAGCTCGGCGATCGCCACGCCAGAGGCTACGGAAGCCGCCTACAAGGATTTCGTCGCGGCGTATCCTCAGTAGCCGGCGACCATGAGGATTCGCTAAGTCCCATGACCACTCACATTGGCCTTATTGGCGGCGGCAACATCACGGAAACTCACGCCCGCGCCGCTCGCGCCACTCCAGGAGTCGAAATCGCCGCGATCCAAGGGACCAATGCTGAAAAGGTCGCCCGGCTCTGCCGCGAACATGGCGGCACTCCCTACCAAGACTTCGACGCCTTTTTGCAACATCGCCCGATGGATCTGGTGATCATCGGCGGTCCTTCTGGACTGCACGCTACGCAAGGGATTGCCGCGGCTCGTTGCGGACTGCACGTCCTTACGGAAAAACCTATCGAGATCAACACGGTGCGTGCCGACGCGCTCATCGAAGCCGCCAAACAATCCAAAGTCCAGCTCGGCGTGATTTTTCAGGACCGCACGAAGCCGCACATTCGCGAACTCAAGACCTGGATCGATCAAGGCCTGCTCGGCAAGTTATTGTTCGCCGATGCCCGCGTGAAGTGGTATCGCCCTCCAGAGTACTACGCCGACTCACACTGGCGCGGCACGCTGGCTCTCGACGGCGGCGGCGCTTTGATCAATCAGGGCGTTCACACCGTCGATTTGCTCCTCTGGCTGCTCGGCGATGTCGTTCGCGTGCAAGCCCGCACCGCCACGCAACTCCACAAGATCGAAGCCGAAGATACCGTCGCTGCCATACTCGAATTCGCCAGCGGCGCCTTGGCAGTTCTCCACGCTACCACTGCGGCGTATCCCGGCTACCCCCGCCGCGTCGAAATCTCTGGCACCGAAGGCACCGTCATTCTGGAGCACGACCGCATCATCGCCGCCAATCTCCGGAACGCCTCGACCGCAGCCGATCTCGCCGGTCTCCTCGAATCCAGCGGCGACGAAAACCAAAGCGGGTCCTCCGCCGCCGTCGGTGATTTCCGTGGCCACCAAGCCGTCCTCGCAGACTTTCTCCAAGCCATCGAGCACAAGCGTCTTCCCGCCTGCGACGGGCTCGAAGGCCGCCGAAGCCTCGCCCTCGTGGAAGCCATCTACCGCGCGGCGAAGCACCCGCCAATTTCCGAGCGGTAACTGGAAAGCTGTCGAGGCAAGTGCGCCCCTACAAGGCGCCGGCTAGATCCGCCTTTGGTGTAAATTAGTTGCGGCAGTGCTGCGAGTCTTATGAGAAATGACACGATTTTGGTGCTTGGCGATGCAGCTGAAGCGCAACTCAGGCTGTTAGAGAAGTCCCTCGTAGGGGTAAAAACGATTGTCGGAGATTCGGCCGAGGTGCTTACCGGCGCAGGTGCCGAAGCTGGCGTGCTTTTCCATTGGTCGGGTTCTCTGGCTCTGCTTAGAACAGTGTTTGGAATGTGTCCGAAACTGCGCTGGGTGCATTCGCGTTCGGCAGGTCTGGACAAAACGCTGTTCCCGGAGTTGCTGGAGAGCTCCGTACTGCTTACGAATGGCAGCGGAGTATTCAGCGAGTCCCTCGGCGAGTTTGTCCTTGGCGCGATTTTGTACTTCGCCAAGGACTTCCGGCGGATGATTCGCAATCAAAAGGCCGGTGTATGGGAGGCCTTTGACGTGCTGCCGGTATCCGGCCAGACCGTCGGGATCGTTGGATATGGCGACATCGGCCGGGCCGTCGCTGCCAAGGTGCGGCCGCTTGGAATGAAAGTTATTGCCATTAAGCGACATGCTTCGACTTTGCGTGCGGAGGATTCCATGGTCGAAGACGTTTTTGGCCCAGAGCGGCGTATCGAGATGCTCTCGCGCTGCGACTATGTGGTCGTCACCGCGCCGCTGACAGCGGAAACGCGCGGGATGATCGGCGGGCCGGAAATCGCGGCGATGAAGCCCACGGCGGCACTTATCAATGTCGGCCGCGGGCCGGTGATCGACGAACGGGCGCTGATCGCCGCGCTCTCCGAAGGCCGCATCAAAGGTGCCGCGCTGGATGTTTTCGACCACGAACCGCTACCGCAAGGCCATCCTTTTTACAAACTGGAGAACGTTTTACTTTCGCCACACTGCGCCGACCATACCCCGGATTGGCTGGACAACGCCATGGAGTTTTTCATCGCGCAATACCAGCGATTCAGAAGGGGCGACGCGTTGCTCAATGTCGTCGACAAGAAATTGGGATACTAACGGGCATAACCGGCCATAGAGTTCGCGTCAATGAGACGCGATCACAAAAATCGATGCCCGGCCGTTATTTTCCCGCGTAGCTGACCCGCCAGATGGACCTGGACCCGTCATCGGTGACCAGCAGGGAACCATCCGGGGCGACTGTTACCCCGACGGGGCGGCCCCACACGTGTCCGTTGTCCAAGGCGAATCCGGTCATGAAATCCTCGTATTCGCCGCTGGCGTGGCCGGTCTGGTGCAACGGCACGCGGATCAGCTCGTAGCCGACGCGAATCGAGCGATTCCAGGAGCCATGCTCGGAAGCGAAAATATCGCCCTGATATTCCGCGGGGAATTGCTTGCCTTCGTAGAAAGTCATCTCCAGCGAAGCATTGTGCGGATGAAGAATGACATCCGGAGTGATGACCTTGTCTTTGAGCTCCGGATGTTTGCCGGCGTGCCGGGGGTCCTGGTGGCCGCCCATGTACCACCAGGGCCAGCCATAGAATCCGCCCTCCTGTACGTGGGTGATGTAGTCCGGAACGAGATTGTCCCCAAGCGCGTCGCGTTCGTTCACAGAGCACCACAACTCGCCAGTCTTTGAATTGATAGCCATCCCCACGCAATTGCGGATGCCATAGGCGTAGACCCGCATCTCCGAACCGTCCGGATTGAACTCCAGAACATCGGCGCGATTCTTTTCGTCAGGCGTGGCATCCGGGTCGTCGATGTTCGAAGCGGAACCTACCGAGACGAACATTTTCTTGCCATCGGCGGTGAATTGAATATCACGCGTCCAATGGCCGTTGCCATGAGGCAGGTCCGCGATATGTTCCGCGGGGCCGCGCGCTTTCAAATCGCCGTTCTGATACGGAATGCGCGCCACGGAGTCGGTGTTGCCCACGTAGATCCATTGTGGATTTGGTCCCGGGGGATAAAAGTTGATACCGAAGGGCCGATTCAACCCGGTGACGAAAGTTTCGGACTGCTCGGGCTTGCCGTCAGCGGTAATTCCGCGGAAAACCCGGAGGTCGCCCGTGCGGCTATCTGCAACGAAGAAATCGCCATTGGGGGCAGTCCGAATCAAGCGCGGATCGTCAAGGCCGGTGGCGTACAACTCGACCTTGAATCCCGGCGGCACCTGCGGCCAGGCTTTCTCCGGACGCGCCACAAGCTTGGGGCCGTTGCCCGACGACGCCGAGGCGAACGGCGCGGGCAAGTCTTTCAGGGTGATCTTCCGAACGTTGCCAGGTTTCTCGTAACGATAGTCCGTAAAGGGAGGTTTCGGCGGAGGCGCCTTCAAGGCGGTCGCGACCGCCTCATCGGGTGAAAACGGCACGCGCGGAGAACCAGGCTTGGAACCGCCCAGAACCCGGAGATACGCGACGATCTGCCATCGATTGGCCTTCGGCAGCGTTACCCATGATGGCATCCCATTGTTCACGTCTCCGTTGGTGATGTACCAGAAAAGTTCGCCGTCGCTGGCCGACTGAGACCTCCCCGTGGCCAGCGCGGGAATATTGCCCGATCCTTCTCCGCTCTCCCCGTGGCACCTCGCGCAACGAAGATGATACAGCGGCTTTTCAGAAGCCAACTGCTGGCCGGCGTAGGGATTCTTGAGTTCCTTTGTGGAGGCTGGCGCGTTGTGAAAATTGGCGTCCTGCGCCAGCAACGCGGTCCATCCCAGTAGTAATGCCATCGCGCAGGTGACAAGTGAGCGAGCAAAGATCTTTTGGATGAATTTCAAGATTGTCCTCCACATTGGGGAAGCCGATTCTCGAGCATGAAGTCGTGACGCAGAAGATTATAGAGTTTTTTCAAAAAAGCCGCGCTACAGAATTTGCCGTGGCGAATCGGGGACGGATGCCCGCAAGCCCGTCCAGGCTTCGGCGTTGGAACGAAACAGGCGAGTAACATCACGCTGAATGTCGCTGCGGGTCACCGCGCGGCCGTCCTCCGTTAAAAGACGATAGCTGCCGGTGAGGATGTGCGCCAGGGTCCTGCGAGTGTTGTGCCATTTGTAGATGACTTGCTCCAGCACTCGCGCATCGGAATGTTGCGGGATGAAGCTGGTCCCCAGCATCTCGATGCGTTCGCGCGTGATCTCCTCCACGATGGAAGGATTGTTCAGGAACCACCAGCACCCAAACGGCATCAGGTTGTTGAACTTCCGCGCGTAAACACAAAGTTCGTGCTGGTTTTCCCGGCTCAGTACGCTCACCAAAAAACGGTTGGCCGCAAACTCGCGGCACAGATTTTCCAAGGCCCGCAGGTCCGCCCTGCCCGCGGCGTCACCCGCTAAGCGCAGCGCCGGATTGACTTGTTTGCGGACTCCGATCATGAGCGAGAGGGGCAAGTTCAATTCACGGCAGGCCGGCAACACCGCTTCTTTCAGCAACCGGTTGCCGACGGTGTCCTGGGGATACTGAAAAGCGTCCGGCAGCGACACCGCCATGTACACCGGTTGCATGCGTCCGTGCCAGTCCATCAGGAACCGCCGCACCTCCGCCGCAGACTTTCCGGTGGCCTGCTCGTCAACTTTGTAGCCCTGGCTGGCCAAAACCTGCCAGTGCGTGGACCAGTTGCATAGAATTCGATCCAGCCGCAACGCCGCGTGAAATTGCGTGTGATTCGCCACACCGCTCAGCCACACTGCCGCTTCCTCAGGATCGAGCGGATCATTCGTCATGACCACCGAGTTCACGCCCGCCATTTGAAACACGTGGCGAATATGTGTTTCGATATTTTGCGCTTGGAAGAACGATCTGGCGTCCGCCAAATCCGCACCATCCGTTGGTAGTTGAAAAGCCTGGAGCACCGCGATTACCCCGCGTGTGGCTTCCGACACAGGAGTATTTTCTACGAAGAGGGCACGCCAAATGGCATCAGCTCGGTCGCGCTTGGAAAGAGACCAGTACTCGTCCGGCGTGGTATCGGAAGACCGGAAAAATTCAGCTTCGAGATAGTGATAGGTCAATAATTCGTCGATGCCCCACAAGCCGAGCTTGCCAAATGCCGGCGCAAACAGGTGGGTGTGAACGTCGACGAATTGCGTGGTCGCCAGGACATCCTCGACCACGGAAGAAATTTGCGCTGCCGCAAGAAGATGGCCATCTCCGGACATTGGATTCTGGGACGTGGATTTGGGCAACGCGATTCTCATGACTGGCGCCCACTCCTGCTACTCTCGCGTATCGTTACGCTGCCGGACGCACGGTTCGTATGCGAGGGACCGCCGCCACGCGTGAGGGTGGCACCATGCCTTGATTTGCGATCCGAGTTTCTCACAGGAGTTTGAGACTACAAACTGCTCGGCGGCCTGTCAAATTGTAAGATTTTGAAGAGAATATTCAGCGGAACCCAACGAGTGCCGGCAGCGCTTGCTGAGAAGATGGTCTCGGATTCGAACTACCGGCCTCCATCGGGCAACAGCGCTTCGTTCCGAAAGTCCCTTAAGTTATTGAAAACTTTGGTGGACGAGAGGGGATTCGAACCCCCGGCCTCCTCGTTGCGAACGAGGCGCTCTCCCAGCTGAGCTACTCGCCCACGAGCAGCAGACAAATTTTAGCAGAGGCTAACGGGCTTGCCAACCGAGTTAGGCCCAGATCGAATGCCGGAGCGTCCAAAAAACCAACGGGGCGCATCGCAGTGCGCCCCGTTGGTCCGCAGTATTTTCCCGCGTGAATGATCGATTTACGGTTGATCCGGTGTGCTGCCAACCCGCTGGGCAACCACCTTACGCGCGTTTTGATACAGCGCACGCGCCTGCGGAATGGCGTCCACGGCCTTCTGTACCTGAGGATCGGCCTCCAACTCCACCTTGAAGCCTTCCTGCTGGCCAAACGCCGAAAGAAATACTTCCTGCTTGATCTTGCGCTTGATCCAGTCCAAGTTGTCGGCCATGTCCGGCTCGGTATAGTGCACGTTGTGCTTGGCCATGTATTCGCGCAGGTCTTTCATCACCGTGTCATCGACCTGGAACTCCTTTGTGATGGTAGGCCGTGTGCCAAGGTAGAAGCGTGTAAAACCGCCCACGCCAGCCTCGTAGGGAAAGAATACGTCTGCGCGTATCAGGGTTTCCTGGAACTTGGTCAGCTTTGGCGCGGCCACAGCTATGTCCGGAGTGATCCCGCCACCGCCGGTCACCTGGCGCCCGCTGTCGGTCAGCTTGACCTCCGTCGGATGCTCCGGAACTTTCCGTTCGTAGTGATATTCGTACAGTGAAATCGATTTGTAGTCGCGCTGGATCAGCCGGCCGCTCGGGGTGTAGTAACGCGCCGTAGTCAGCGCCAGCCCGGTGTTTTCGCTCAGCGGCGTCACCGTCTGGACCAGGCCTTTGCCGAAGGTAATCTCGCCGACGATCAGCCCGCGGTCGTGGTCCTGCACCGCCCCAGAAACGATCTCGGTAGCCGACGCGGAATTCCCGTTGACGAGAATCACCAGCGGCACCGTGTCGCCCTGATTCCCGCGCACCGCGTAATAGCTGCGCACGGCCGACGCGCGCCCGTGGTGCGACACGATCAGCTGGCCCTTCTCCAGAAACATGTCGCCGACGGCGACCGCTTCATTCAGCAGCCCGCCAGGATTCCCGCGCATGTCCAGGATCAAACCATCCAGCGAAGCCGCATTCAGCTTCTTCAGCCCATCGGCAATTTCGCGATCGGTGGTTTCGTTGAATCCCGACAGCCGAATGTAGCCAATGCCCGGTTTCAGCAAAAACGCGATGTCTACGGAGTGCCGGGGAATCTCGTCGCGGGTGACCGTGAAAGTCAGCGGATCGGCATAGCCTTCGCGCGAAATCGTAATTTTTACAATCGTGCCCTTGGCGCCCTTGAGCATGTCGGCGACATCGCTGGTGGTCAGCCCATCAGTAGACTTGTCGTCCACCTTGATGATCACGTCTCCAGGCCGAATGCCGGCGTTGTACGCGGGTGCGCCAACGTACGGCGCCATGACCACGGTGTGGTTTTCTCGCGGCGCCACCACCATGCCGACGCCGTAATACTTGCCGCGCTGGTCCTCGCGCAGCAGCGCAAACTGCCGGGCATCGAAGAAATTGGAGTGGGGATCGAGCATGCGCAGCATGCCCGGAATAGCGCCCTGATACACAGACTTGTCTACGTCCACAGGCTCAGCGTAGTTCGCCTGCACCACGTCCAGAACGCGGGTAAAGTCCCGGACCGCGGTCTGATAGTCATCGGCCGACGCGGTAGTCGCCCGGACGTTCGGGCCGTAAATGCCGCCCAATACAGCAGATACCAGCAACACCGTTACGACAAGAAAGAGTCCGCGACGCTCTGGTTTCATCCTGACCTCGCCTGATCTCTCAGCCCTTCAATTATAGCACAGCGCAAACTGCCGTTTGACACTGCTAAACGCCGTTCTCTATGATGCCAACAGACCGTTAACGGGTCACTTGGAGCCATGCTCAGCATCCCGCACATGATCGTGGTGTTTGTCATCGTCCTGGTCGTGTTTGGGCCGCAGAAGCTGCCGGAGCTTGCCCGCGGCCTGGGCAAGCTCATGGCCGAGTTTCGCAAGGCTTCCACGGACTTCAAATCGGCCTTCGAAGAGGAAATGCGCGACCTCGAACGCCAAGCCCGCGAGGTCGAACGCCGGAAGGCTGCCGAGGCCTCGGCCGCAGCAGCAGCGCAGCCTCAACCCGCTACGCTCGCGACGCCCTCTGGTACTGAGACGCAGTCTTCGTCCACGGAGTTAGCAACCGTTGACCCCGACGCCAGGGCGACAGAAGCGCCGGTCATCACGCCCGTGGCGGAAGCAGTGGCCCGGTCGGCTGAGCCGTCCGAAATACCCGAAGCCGGCACATCCGAAGCCGTAACGGCCGCGGAGCCGCCGGCCACAAAATCCGAAAGCTCCGTCGCCGCCAACCCCCTAGACACCGCCCATGACCAGCAGCCCGCTTGATCCCTCCAGCACCGCCCCAGTGGTCGAAGAAGGCGGGCAGATGACCTTTTTCGAGCACCTCGTTGAGCTGCGCAAACGCATCATCAACGCGCTGATTGCCATCGGCATTGGCGCCATGGTCGGCGTCTACGTCTCGAAGTATTTTATTGAGTGGATTAACAAGCCGATACTCAAGGCTCTCGCCGACGCCAAGATGGATCCCAAGCTCATCTATACCCACCCTGCGGGTGGCCTCAATCTGATTCTCACTGTGGGCGTCTACCTTGGGATCGCGCTGGCCTCTCCTATCGTGCTGTATCAAGTTTGGCTGTTCGTTGCGCCTGCCCTCTACAAGCATGAGCGCGGGGCGATCACTGGATTCCTTTTCTCCACCGTTTTTCTCTTTCTCTCGGGCATTGCCTTCGGCTATTTCATCACCCTGCCCTACATTTTGCATTTCATGATAAATCCCGGGCCGTTGTTCAAGCTGCAGCATGAAGTTGTGCCCATGATCAGCATTAACGAGTACTTCGATCTCATCCTGCTGACCCTCCTGGGGATCGGGTTGATGTTCGAGTTACCCGTTCTGATCTTCTTCTTGTCGCTCTTCGGCATCGTCACGCCCAAGTTCCTCTGGCAAAATTTCCGGTACGCCATTTTGGTCATCGCTGTCGGCGCCGCGGTTGCCGCGCCTCCCGACGCACTCAGCATGCTGATTTTCATGGCGCCCATGGTGGCGCTGTATTTTGTGGGCATTGCCGTCTCGGCGGCGGTGGTCCGCAAGCGCAAACGGCGTTTGGCTGCGGAAGCGGAGGCCCGCTAATGGGCAGGACCTGTGCGAAGTCTCTTGGGATGCTGGCGTGCGCTTGCCTAATTCTCTGCGGCGGTGCGGGGTGCAACTCCCAGGCTGGCAAGGCCGAAGGCGCCACTCCGGCCCAGCCGCCGTTCATGAGCGCTGTCGCGGCAGCCCCGCCGCAAATGCCCGACGAAGACACCCCGCCGCCCGAGAAAACCGGCGGTTTCGATGGTAAACGCGCCTTCGCTCACGTGGCCAAACAGGTGGCCTTTGGGCCGCACCCTTCCGGATCGCAGGCCAACGCCCAAGCGCAAGCCTACATCTTGTCGGAGCTGTCGAGTTACGGATGCACCGCGGACATCGACGCTTTTAACGCCCAGACGCCCGCCGGCCCGATAGCCATGAAGAACATTCTAGTGAAGGTTCCCGGCGACAAGCCCGCCATCCTCCTGCTCGGCACCCATTACGACACGAAAAAACTGGACAATTTTGTCGGCGCGGATGATGGCGGCTCGTCCACGGCGGTCATGCTGGAACTCGCCCGCCTGTTGTGCGCGCAGCACGGCCCCTACCAGGTCTGGATCGCGTTCTTCGACGGCGAAGAAGCTGTGCAGCAATGGAGCGACACCGACAGCCGCTACGGCAGCCGCCAAATGTCCGCCAAGCTCACCATGAGCGGCGACTTGCCGAAGGTAAAGGCCTTCTTGCTAGCCGACATCGTCGGCAGCCGCAACCTGCGCTTCAAGCGCGAATCCAACTCCACGAAATCCCTGACCGATCTAGTCTGGACCACCGCGGCGAAACTAGGCTACTCGGCAGTTTTTGTGCGCGACGAAACGCCCATCGAAGACGACCATCTTTCCTTCCTAAAGCGCGGCGTCCCCTGCGTAGACGTCATAGACCTTGAGATCCCCTACTGGCACACCCCCCAGGACACCCTAGACAAGATCAGCTCCAAGAGCCTAGCCATCGTAGGCCACGTCTTCGTGGAAAGCGTCAAGCAGTTGCAAGTGAAATAGAGCAACGCAAGAGTTGTGAGTCGGGCTCCATTCTCGCGAAGAATTAGCGGCTAGGACAGCCGGCAGTGGCGAGTTTAGACTTTACTGCGTCGAGTGCTTTCTGGTTATCTCGTCGGGCGGGTGCTAAAGGCAAAGTCTTGCCGTACGCAGTGATCGTATCGCCCTGAATAAAAGCGAACTCGTCCTCTAAGGCTTTAGCCGCTCGCTCATAATACAGACATCGATTGTCAGCGGACAGGTCTCCAGCCACCCGAAAAGCCTGCCCAATGTTATAAAGCTCCATATCGATTTTTGTCGGACTATGAGCCGCAAGATCCTTCTCCAAATAGGTGACCGCCTCCTGTATCCATTCGCCCTTGTGTCGAGCATCTTTGGACGCTTTCACTAAATAGAGCAAGGCGATTTGGTTGTACAAGAGTCCGTCGTTTGATTCGCCTGGATGCTCTCTGAGCCAGTCTTGAGCCGTTCGTATGGCCTGGTCTGGTCGGCCCGTGTTCCCGTAATGCACCATCCGACTGACCACTTCACTTACCGTTCTCGGGGGATTCGGCCGGCATCCCGCGAGGACGGCCATGCAGAATAAGGACACAAGGCATCGGGCGATCTTGGCCGGTGCGGACTTCCTCCTTAGAAGATAGGGTCTCCGAGTCGTGGGATTGGGCGCTGGCCTACGCCTCAAACCGCACATCCTTGCCCTGCTGCACAATCGAGTGCTTACCGAAGCCTTCGTCGTCCCGGTACGGGAAATCCGACCGGTAGTGGCTCCCCCGGCTCTCCTGCCGAGCCAGCGCCGACCGCGCCATAAGCTGCGCCAGCGAGTGCAAGTTACGCAACTCGTACTCCGCCCGCCCAGGCTTCTCCGATTTCGGCAGTTCGATCTTCTGGAGCTGCTCGATCACCCCAGTCAGCTCCTTCCCGCAGCGCAGGATGCCCACATGCCGCCACATGAGGTCCCGGATCTTCGCCAAAGCCCCAGAAGGCGGCGGGCTGTTCGCGGGCCTGGCGGCGTGCGCGTCGGTGGCGTTCCCTGGCTTGGGCGCCGGGCTTCCCGGCAATCCCACGACGCTACGTTTCGTAACCGGAGAATCCTTCATCATGGCCTGTCCGCTGCGCGCCCCGAACACGATGCCTTCCAGCAGGGAATTGCTGGCCAAACGATTGGCCCCATGCACTCCGGTGTCCGCGGTCTCTCCCGCGGCATACAAACCCGGCAGCGAGGTCCGGCCCCAAAGATCGGTCTTCACCCCGCCCATCATGTAATGCGCCGCGGGACAAACCGGCGCCAAGTCGCTGGCCAGCTCCAGGCCGTAGCTGGAGCAAGTCTCGTAAATCCGCGGAAAGCGTTTTTTCAAAAACTCCTCGCTCTTCGCGGTCATGTCCAAATACACATGCCCGCAGTCGGTGCGGTGCATCTCGCTGACGATGGCCCGCGCCACGATATCCCGCGGAGCGAGTTCTTGCGCCTCGTTGTAGCGCTTCATAAAGCGCTCCAAATTCACGTTGCGGAGAATGCCCCCTTCCCCGCGCAGCGCCTCCGACAACAGAAACCGCGGCGCCCCTTTTACCGCCAAAGCAGTAGGATGAAACTGTACAAATTCCATGTCGGACAGCGCCGCCCCGGCGTCGTACGCGATGGCCATCCCGTCGCCGGTTGCCACTTCCGGATTGGTGGTCTCGCGGTAGATCTGCCCGAGCCCTCCAGTCGCCAGCAGCACCGCGCCCGCGCGCACTTCATGGAGCGAGCCGTCCACCTCATCGATAAAGCGCACGCCGACAACGCTCTTGGACTCAACAATCAGTTCGGTAGTGAACGCGTGCGCCCGCAGATGCAGGTGCGGGATGGAATGCGCCCGAGCCAGCAGCGCCCGGCTGATTTCCCGCCCGGTGGAGTCGCCATGCGCATGCAGAATGCGCGAGCGGCTATGCGCCGCTTCCCGCGTAAAAGCGAGTTTGGTCCCAGCCCGGTCAAATTCCGTGCCCCATTCGATCAGCTCGGTAATGTACTTGGGGCCTTCCTCGACCAGCAGCGCCACCGACTCCGCCCGGCAAAGCCCGTCCCCCGCCTTGATGGTGTCTTGCTCGTGCAGACTGATCTCATCTTCGTCGCTGAGCGCCACCGCGACGCCGCCCTGGGCCCAGGATGTAGCCGAATCGCTCAGATCGGACTTGGCCAGCACCAAAACGCTGCCCACGGTACTCAGCTCAATCGCCGCGCGCAATCCAGCCACGCCCGAACCCACCACAACGTAATCGGCCCGGTGAGATTTTTGGGAAATCGTCATGGTGAGCAGTCGGATTGGATGCCGGGGTATGGTAGCACGAGGCAATTCGCAGCACCTACGGAGCGCGGCGCTTCGTAGTGGGGTCGGTTGAGCGTGTCCAGCATTAAGCCGCGATGATGTTTTCGCGATATATCCGGTAGACCAGAATCTGACCGACCAAGAGTCCGAGAGCGAAGCAAGCATAGACAGCGAGTGTCCAAAACCCAACCGAACCAATTGTGGGACGCCGAAGCGCACTGCCGATTGCGGTAGATACCATGACGCACGTAGAAATAAACAACGACTGTAGAGGGTCGTGCCACCAATTCAGAGGGTTTCTGCTCAATGAGGGGCGAGCAAGCCTGTTGTGATTCCAGCGCCGAATCGAGTAGCTGACGCTCCACATGGCGAACAACGGCGTGACCAAAAGAATTAAGCCACAGACAATCGCGTCTGGATTCGTATGTCGCAGCTTTTCAGGCGCTAGGGATTCATAGCCGCCCAGCAAAGCAAGTGCGACCAGCGCGATGTTCATAACGTACCAAATGTTTTTCATTTGCGTTGGTCAGTAGAACGATTACTTTCACCTTGGTTCAGTTCCAGTTTGGGGCGACATGAGAATGGGTCAGAGGGATTCGATAGTTGGGTCCGCGAGAGAGTCAACTTCTGATTAGTCGGGTAACCGGAAACTGACGCACTACCCGGCGCTTAGGCACGGCTTTTAACCAATATGCCACAACGCGGCGTCCCAATCGGGCCGCGAATTTGGCAAATGGCGGCTTGCACAGTTGATTACACAAGGTTCCTAGTTCGCGAGGCGTCACAGGGCTGGACGCAGCAGGGCACTGTGTTACATTTCAAATGTCGGCCAAATGGCAAGAAAACGCATTTCTGTGAAGTCCTCCGCTGGCGCTTACTCCGTGGTGTGCGGCTCCGGCGTCCTGCGCCGGGCCATGAAAGAAATCACGAAACTAGGAAAGTTTTCTAGCGTGCATGTTGTGTCCTCGCCAAAAGTCTGGCGAGCAGCAGGGAAGAGCATCAAGCGAGCCCTGGGCGCGGGAAAATCCAGCGAAATACATCTAATGGACGACGCCGAATCTGCAAAGAATTTGCGCACGATGGAGGCGGTCTCTCGTGCGCTGGTCAAGTCAGGCGCTGATAGAAGGTCTTTGCTGGTGGCCGTAGGCGGCGGGGTAGTTGGTGACGTCGTGGGATACGTTGCGGCGTCGTATCTGCGCGGAGTAGCTCTGGTGCATGTGCCAACCACGGTGGTCGCACAAGTCGATAGCTCGATCGGCGGCAAAACCGGCGTGAATCTGCCCGAGGGAAAAAATCTGGTGGGCGCGTTCTATCCGCCCAGGTTGGTGCTTACCGATGTCGACATCCTGCGTACCCTGCCGGACCGCGAATTCCGCGGCGGCCTCGCCGAAGTAGTCAAGCACAGCGTGATCGCCGACGCGCAAATGTTTTCCTACCTTGAGGAGAACATGCCGAAGATTCTGCGGCGCGATCGCGCGGCGCTGGAATATTTGATTCCGCGCAACGTGCAGATCAAGGCGCGGGTCGTCAGCCGCGACGAGCGCGAATCCGGCCTGCGCGAAATCCTGAATTTCGGACACACCTTTGCCCATGCTCTCGAAAGCATCACCAAATACCGCCGCTACCAGCATGGCGAAGCGGTGGCCTGGGGCATGATGGCCGCCGCATTGCTCGGACACGAAGCCGGCATTATTCGCGCGGACGATGTCTCGCGCATCGTCGCTCTCGTCCGCCGCCTGGGCCCTCTCCCGCCGTGGCCGCGCGTCCCAGCGAAATCGCTGATCGATCTAATGCGCTCCGACAAGAAAGCCCGCGCTGGTCATCTGCGCTTCGTCCTGACGCCGCGCATCGGCCGAGCGAAATCGTACGACGATGTACCGCTCGATGCCGTGGAGCGGGTCCTGCGTTTCGCCCCTCATTTCCTCACGGCCGAGCACCTGAGCAAAGTGAAGATCCATGCCTGAAGCCGCCGCCCCCGCGAAGGGAACCCGTCCGCAGGGCGCCCTAACCGAAGCAGATGCGTCCCGCCAGGTGCGCGAGATGTTCACGCAGATCGCGCCGCGCTACGACCTGCTGAATCATCTCCTTTCGTTGCAACTGGACCGCCTGTGGCGCGCTCGGGTAGCGCGCCGCTTCCGCGCCATCCTCGATCGGCCAGACGCGCTGGTCCTCGACCTGTGTTGCGGCACGGGCGACCTGGCGTTTTCGCTCGCTCGCGGCAGCCGCGCGCGCATAATCGGCGCCGATTTTTCCCACGCCATGCTGGTTCGAGCCCGGCAGAAAAGTGCGACGCTCGGAAACTCAGCGGCTGGGTGGTTCGCCAAAAAAACGCCCGCTTCGGAAAGCGGCCGCTACAACGGCGAGGCCTCGAATGCCGCAGCGCTCATGCCGTTTTTTGAAGCTGACGCGCTACGCCTTCCGTTTGCCGGTGGTTCTTTCGAGTTGGTCACCACCGCGTTCGGTTTTCGCAATCTGGCGAACTACGAGGAGGGACTGAAGGAAATCCGCCGCGTTCTCAAGCCAGGCGGGACCCTGGCGATACTCGAATTCACCGAGCCACCCGCCGGCCTAGTCGGCAATTTCTATCGCTGGTATTTCCGAAACATCCTGCCGCGCATCGGCGGCTTGCTCTCAGGCGATCGCTCGGCCTACACGTATTTGCCGGCCTCGGTGTCTCGCTTCTTTCGCCCAGCCGAGCTGGCATCCCTGATAACCGCTGTCGGCTACGGTTCCGCGGAATTCAACGTGTGGACCCTAGGCACAGTAGCCTTCCACACAGCGCGAAAAATCGCCACCCTGTAGCCGCCCTCTTCGAGAGGGCGGGGTTTAGATTCAACACATGGGCGATCAAGTCGAGCACCTGGATCGATCGCCTTAAGCTGGTGCGGCAGTCGGTGGGAAACAAGATCAAGCCTCTTCCAACCCGGCCGTCCGCAACTTACTCAACAAGGTCTTCGGCGAAACTCCCAACTTTTCCGCCGCTCGCGTCTTGTTCCACTGGCACTCGCGCAGCGTGCTCTCCAGCACCGCTCGCTCGACGTGAGCCACCGCGCGCCCGGTTACCTCCTCCAGCGTGCCGTCCCAACGAAAGTTGTCGGGCAGCATCCCCGCCGGCAAACTTTCCGCGTCCGGCCGCGCCGTCGGCAACTGCAACCCGTCCGCGTGAATGCTCAAGCCATCCGCCAGGATCACCGCGCGTTCCAGCGTATTCTGCAGTTCGCGCACGTTACCCGGCCAGCGGTAATGCAGAAGCCGTTCATTCGCATCTTCGGAAAGCTCCAGCCCCGGCTTGGAAAACTCCCGGCTGAATTTCTCCAAAAAGTGCTGGGCCAGCAGCAGCACGTCGTTCCCGCGCAGCCGCAGCGCCGGAATCGTCATCGGCACCGCCGCGATGCGGAAGTACAGGTCCTCGCGAAACAATTTTTGCTCGATAAGGTTCTGCAAATCCCGGTTGGTGGCCACCACGATCCGGACATCCACCTCAATGGACTGCGTGCCCCCGACGCGCTCGAAGCGCCGCTCCTCCAGCACGCGCAAGAGCTTGGCCTGAATCGCCAGCGGCAACTCGCCAATTTCATCGAGAAACAGCGTGCCCCGATGCGCCAGGTCCATCTTGCCGATCTTGCGCGCCCCCGCTCCGGTAAACGCGCCGCGCTCGTGCCCAAACAGCTCGTTTTCGACCAGGCCCTCGGGTATCGCCGCGCAGTTGAGCGCCACAAACGGCTGCTCTCGCCGCGGCGAAAGATGATGAATCGCTCGCGCAAACAATTCTTTCCCGGTGCCGCTCTCACCGAGCAACAGCGCCGTCGAATCCGTCCCGGCCACGCGCTGGATTTGCTGGCTGACCTCGCGGATGGAAGCATGCTCCCCGACGATGCGCGGGAAGCCGTATCGCGCGGCATATTCTTCCCGCAGCAGCACGTTTTCTCGCAGAAGTTCTTGCTGTTGCGCCGCGCGTTGCACCAAAAGCTTCAAATGGTCGAGATCGACCGGCTTCTGCAGAAAGTCAAAAGCCCCTTCCTTCATCGCGGTGACAGCTTCTTCCACCGATCCAAAGGCCGTCAGCAAAATCACCGGAATCGTCGCGTCGGCTTGCTTTGTCGCTCGCAATACGTCCAGCCCGGACGCGCCCGGCAATTTTAGGTCGGTGATGACCATCTGGTAGCGCCGCGCGCGCACTTTCTGGATGGCGGCGGTCCCGTCGGGCGCTTCGTCAACTTCGTAGCGGGCCCGTTCCAAAGCTTTGCGCAGCATCGCCCGCAATTCGTTCTTATCTTCAACAAGTAGAAGGGGTTCCATCTCTTTTGTTTCTACCATGAATCCCGCATGGCTTCGCGAGAACCGGACAGCCGTGTGCGGAGAAGGGAAGCAGGCCAGCGAAATTGACTATGGGGAAATGGCAGCGAACCGAGCACTCGGCGCCGCCAAAAGGGAAACTTTTGAACTTTCTCTAGTTACCATTCTTCGGGAGGGGCGCGACTTCAGTCGCGCGTGAAGTGTAGGGGCGCGCTTTAGCGCGTCCCTCCGACGCTTTCGTCAGGGCACGGCTTTAGGCGTGCCGTAAGTGCTTGCGTATCAATCCGGCTTCAGTTCATCTTGAGGGCCGACTTTTCGAGTTGCCGCACGGACTATTTAGCCCCTGAGGTTTCTTTACTTTCGACGGGTCCGATTTATAAGATGTCTTATAGCTACAAGCTAGCGCGCCCAGCCGATATCGCCGCCCGACCTGCGCAATTCGTCTTCCATATCGCTGAGGTGCTGTTTCAATTGCGCGACTTCCTGCTTCTTGGCGGCAATTTCGGTGTCGTGGTCGTTGATGCTCTTGCGGCTGTACTGTTCGCTTAAAGCTTTTTGCGGGTCCGAGTAGTACTGCGTCTGCGCCTTATTAACCTCGCGCTGCAGAATATCGAGTTCCTTTTCCGCCACAGCTAATTTGTCGCGAGCTTCCGAGAAGCGCTTCCTCCAGGTAGCCTCATCATTTTTGTTCTTAGGGGTTTTGTCCGCGTCCGCCCCTTCGTCTTTCTTGGAATCTGTTGCCTCACCCTCGGCCGCTGGCGCGGCCTTATCCGAAGAAGCCGCAGCGGGAGCAACCGGCACCGGCGCGCTGCTCAAATCCTCATTCGAATACACCTTCTTGGGCTTTGGTGCTTCTTTCTTCTGTTCGCGAGCCTTGCGTGCCGCCGCGGCAACAGGATCTTGATCAGACTGCTGCGACGCGTCCTGCTGTTGCTGCCGCGCCACCACGCCAATCCCAGCCAAGCCCACCACGGGCAAGGCCACCAAAACGTACACGCCGGTCTTCCGCCAAGTTATTGCACCCATATGAGCCTACCTCCCAAGCAGCCAGCCGGGCGATCCAACACCTATATCCCTACGATGTCCTTCTTCAATTCTACGCCTTCCGCACGGGCCTGCCACTCCGGTAGCGTAACGATAAATGCAGCCCCGCCCTCAACCCGGTTGCGCGCCTCGACTTGCCCGCCGTGCTGCACGATAATCTTTTGCACCACCGCTAACCCTAGGCCCGTGCCGTTCGGTTTGGTGGTGAAAAAAGGGTGGAAGAGGTTCGGTAGGGCGTCGTCTGAGATGCCCGGGCCGTTGTCCAGAACCGTCACCCGTTGAAACCCGCTCTCTCCGACCCGGATAATCTCGCCCTTCAGAACCACAACCCCGCCATTGCCCTCGGCAGCGCACGCCTCCGCGCCGTTCCTCGCCAGATTCAGCAGCGCCTGCCGCAGCAAACCCTCGTCGCCCGCCACGCACCCAAAGGTCCCTTCGCACCGAATGCGCACGTTCGGTATGCCCTCGCCTACCTCGGACGCCACCCGCTCCATAACCCCTTGCAACACCACCCGTTCGTCCGAGATATCCAGCGGCCGGGCGTATTTCAAGAACTCGGTCACTACGTGTGTGATGTTGCGGGTCTGCTCCAGGATGCTTTCCGCGTGGTCGGCAACCTCGCCTTCGCCCGCCTCCGCGCGAATCATCTGCGCGTACCCGGAAATGGTCGCCAGCGCGTTCTTGAACTCGTGCGCGATGCCTGCGGACAGCTCCCCTAATGCCGCAAGGTGTTTCTTAAGCTCCACTTGCTGTTGCAACGCCGCCAGTTCGGTCAGATCGCTCAGCAAGCAGATCACTCCGCTCACTTTCTCGTCGCCGCGCCGGATGGGGGAAATGGTCACGCCGAGGCGTCTCGCGTCGCCTGCCGGAGCCACGTGGCTCACCTGCTCCCGCCGGAAAATCTTGCCGCTGGCCAGGCAATCGGCCACCAGCGCCGTCAGCTCCGAAGATTCCCCTAAGGCCTCGCTGTAGCGCCGGAAACCCAGCCCGCGTATCCCCAGCGCCTGCTCCGCGGCGGGATTCGCGCTGGAAATAATTCCGGTAGCGTTGACCACCAGCAAACCCGCGGGCATGTTGCGGGTCACTTCTTCGCTCAGCCGCTCGGTGTGTTCGGCGCGCTCCTTCTCGCTGCGGTGCAGCCGCTCCAGTTCTTTTTCCTGGTCGCGCAGTTTCTGAATCACGCCCTGCATCGAAGCGGTCATGAAGGCCGCTTGGTTTTCCACCCGCGGTGCCGCGGTGCGTTCTCCCTGTGAGTTGCGCGCGTCTTGGAAAGACCGCCGGACGAAATACAGCACCGCCACCGCGATAGCAAACAGCACCAGCGCCAGCCCGACCACCGGCCAGAGGCTGGGTGTCCCGGTATTTTGCAGTGTAGCGACCATCATGAACGTACCTGCGAACCCATCACGCGGTCTCACCCAATAAACAGCCGCCAATGCGCGCGCAGCAGCGGCTCCAGGTAAACCACCAGCAGCGCCGCGAATCCCAGAAACGTTCCCAGCGGTAGCTGGTATTGGCTGGCGATGGCCCACCGCAGGGCCTTTACGGTGCCGAGGTTCCGGCGGCTGGCGCGCTCGGCCAGTTGGCGCTGCCAGCCGGAGGTATATAGCGCGACGATCAGGGCGATACCCACGACACTTCCCAAGAACGTGCCTAGCAGAACCGTCAGGAACGCCCCGCGCAGCCCCATAAACGCTCCCACCATGGCCATCATCTTGATGTCGCCCATGCCCATGCCTTCGCGCCCGCGCACAGCCCTATAAAGCGTCGCGGCGCCCCACAGCAGCAAGCTGCCAAATGCCGCTCCAAGCAGCCCATCGGTCAGACCAAGCAGGTATCGCGGCGGCATCCGATGGAAGAAACTGCCGCTGATCCAAAACGTCATGCCGTCTTCTGGAGGCACCAAAGCCGAAAAGAACAGCCCGACCGCGAACCCCGGCCAGTTCACCAGGTCGGGGAGCAGGCGAACCCGCAGATCGGTGACGGTCAGAACGATAACCAGGCAGGTGAAGAACAACCACTTCACGGCCGTCTGTGTCAGCCCGAAATCCAGGTAGCAGGCTACGAACAACAGTCCGGTCAGGAACTCCACCAGCGGGTACATCGGCGAGATCGCCAGCCCGCACGACCGGCACTTTCCGCGGAGCCACAGCCAGGCAAAGACCGGAACGTTGTCGTACGCTTTGATCTGCGTCTCGCAGCGCGGGCACCGCGACGCCGGCGCAACAATCGACAAACCTTCCGGAATCCGCGTTATGCAGACATTCAGGAAGCTTCCAAGCACACTGCCAAAAAGGAAGAAGAAGGCGATGACCACATCTCGAATGTGCCACAGGAGCCCCAGTGCCTCAAAGAAACCCCGGTAAGCGCGTGTCGGATGCCTAACAGGCAGTCCAAATTTCAGTTCCCGAGTTTGTGCCCTGTTCAAACGGGGAGAGATACAGAAAGATAACGCAGAGACGCGGAGAACGGCGACGATCGCAAAGAAGGCGTGCATGCACACGGTTTGTGCGGCGAATGGACGATCGCCCTCCTGCTCCTGTCGAACTGCTACAGATCAATCGGGTGGGAAGCCTCAATTGCCTGCCATCGCCCAAGTCCCTATACTCAAGGACAGCGCCTCTCACAACATTCAAGATATTGCTTAAGAGCTCGGGCGCCGCGCTGAACCGGAAAATGTCGATCAACACCATCATCGTCGATGACGAAAAACCCGCTCGCGACGAGCTGGCCTTCCTGCTCAAAGGCTTCCCGGAGATCAATGTGATCGGGCAAGGCAAGAACGGCGTGGAAGCGGTCGCGCTGATCAAAGAACACCTCCCCGACCTGGTTTTTCTCGATGTGCAAATGCCCGGCCTCGACGGCTTCGGTGTGCTGAAAAAGCTCGTAGAGCGCAAGGTCAAGGTCCCGCACGTGGTCTTCGCCACCGCCTTCGATCACTACGCGGTCCAAGCGTTTGACGTAAACGCCGTCGACTATGTCCTGAAGCCCTTCGACAAAGCGCGCATCGCCAAGGCCATCCAGCGCGCCCGCAAAGCGATGGAGACGCAAACCACAACGACCGAACGCCTGGAGCAGCTGGTCAGCCAACTAGGCGCGACCAAGCAAGCAACTCAGCCGGTAAAGGTGCTGGTGAAGTCGCAGCAGCGGCTGCTGCTGGTCGACGCCGAGGACCTGATCTTCGCCACCATCGAGGACGGCCTAATTTCCGTGGTAGCCCGCGACACCGAGGGCAGCTCCAACTACCGCACCCTCGAAGAACTGCACGCCGCGCTCGATTCCGAAACCTTCTGGCGCCCGCACCGCTCGCACCTGGTGAACATTCACCACATCAAGGAAGTGGTGCCGTGGTTCAAGTCCAGCTACATGCTGAAAATGAGCGACAAGAAGCAGACGGAGATTCCGGTCAGCCGCGCGCAGACCAAACGCCTGCGGGAATTATTTAAGCTGTAATGCGTAGAGTGCACGATGGACGGAATCTTTCCTAAGACCGGACGCGAGGACTGGACTCGAGCGGAAGCAAGAAGGGTTTTGCTCAGACTCGCGGTATTCTTTTTCGTATTGTGGACGAGTCATGGCCTACTGATGTGGTCGCGCCCGTTGGGCGCGCATAACTGGTTCTGGAACATGGTTCTTGGAGCGATTGTCTTTGGCGCGGCGATTCACCTCCTAAGGCCGTGGTTCAAGGCAAATCCTAAGCTGTAGTCCCAGGGATCAAGACGATGCACCATGCCATCCTTTTCCTGGTTTTCGGAACACTGGCGCTGGCCCTTGATCGCCGGATCGCCGACGCCATGAATCAAATCGGGAGTGCTCTTGGAGAGTCGCTTCCCAAAGACTTGCGATGGCCCACTGTGCTTCCTCCGTGGTCCCACGAGCGTTTCGAGAATTGCTTGTTTTTCGTTCGCTGGTGGGACGCCGCGATGGCCGTTCAGGGCGTCGTCCTCGCCCAGCTCGTGCTTCTGCACTGATCAACGTCGCGTTTTCCCTGTCCGCGATTGACCACCGCAAAGGCCGCAGGCCCCTCGCCGTCACCTGATCGCAGACGGACTCTCCTCAACGCACCAGGACCCCATACAAGCGCGTTTATTGCTACCGATCCGGTGAAACGGTGAACTTCCCACAAGCGGACTTCTGGGAAGCTGAAAAGGCACTTGTCCGGTAACCGCGTTAATCAGGACCTATGTTGGGATACGCCGTTTTTCGCTAGAATCGAGTTGAGATTTTTAGCTGGCAGGTGCTTCGTGAAGGTTCCCAAAAAAGTCGCCTGGGTCTTGGGCATTCTCGGTTTGGTCGTTTGTGCAGAGTTGGTTCGCGAATACACGGCTCCAACACGTGGCCGCTTGGCCGCTCATTTTGACGTTCGCCGCGGGCACTACGTCGTCCTGGCCTACGGTCTTCCACCTGAGTGGCGTCCCCAATACGCGCAACTACTGCAGGACCGATATGGCATCGAGGTCCGCACAGTTGCACTCTGTATCGTTTCTGAGACTCTTCGCTCTTATGCTGACAGCTACGATGAAGTGAGTGTTGCCGCTGCGAATCACAAGTTCGGCCATGATGTTTTCAAGGAGTGTGCGGAAGTCGCTCGCCAGAGGATCGCGGTACCAGAGTTCTCCATTGCGGTAAAACTTTCGGAGATTGCACAAAAGAAGCTTCAGGGCATTCATGAATCGGTGTTGGTGATTGCTTATTTTGATGGGGACCCCTTACCAGGCAAAGGAAAAGACAACTCACCCATGCGGGGCGTAGTCCTAGGAAGTGACAAGAAACTTGTGGACCCTAACAGCATTGCGGCCTTTGCCGATACGAAGATTTCACAAAGCCATTGGAATGACCTCGCGGACAAAGACTACTACGTGACTATCAACGTTGTTTCGGCTAGAAAAACATCGACCGATAATTTACTTGATTGCGATGTTCCCATAGCCCGCATCAGCACATTCGTCGCCAAATCAACGCAGGTCCTCTGCCGATTAATCGGCGAGCGCGATTCACTTTTGAACTGAAGTTAATTGCATGGCGGTCCCGTGGGCGTCCATCGAACGTTGACGCCTTCCCAACCCAGTTGGCCTTAAGTCCCGATTAGTCGGGTTACCGGACAAATGAAAACCACTCGACCCGGTGCACCCTACCCGACCGATGAGCGATGCGACGCGACCGCCCGCCACTTCCCATTTTGTTTGACGAAGGTGTCGGTGAAAATTATCTTGGAGGCCAGCGACTGACCTTTGAAGTTCCCGTCTTGCGAGGAACTCCCAGTCACAACTGCCGCATCCCCGTAAACATATACCTGCATGTCTGAAAGCTTTATAGACTCAAGCTTCAGTTCACCTGATTTCAGAACGGAAAGTACGCCTTGTTTGTCAGTTCGATGGCTGTGCTCATCGGCATCCACGTAAGTATCGGCGAAGATGGAGTCCAGAGTCGCCGCGTCAGACTTCACTAAAGCACCTACCCACTTGTTCTCAAGGTCTATAAGCACCTGTGTGATCCGCTGGGTTCCCTGCGTTGGCCCCTTTTCGTGGGTCTTTGCCTGCGTGACCACAGCCATGGCCAGCACCAAAACCCTAATTGTGTGCTTCATGACGTTGCCTCCAGGAAGCGGATTTTGAACTGGAGGCCAGCGGGGCGTCAAGCAGCGCGGCAGCAAAAAGCTAACTCCCGATAAGTTGGATAACGGTACCAGGACTTCAAATGTCCGGTGAGCGCGTCAATCAGGACTTGAGGATTACTTCCGGGTGCCCGTCATTCGGGTACTCGCTGGAAACTCAGAGGTGCGGACAGACGGCTGGGCTGACAGCCGTTTCTCCACAAACATCACAAGTAGGTCAGCCACCAATCATGCCGACGTTGTTTGAGTCGCGCAAACCAGAGGCATGCCGGATAGAGAAGCAGCAGTACCACAACCCAGACCGCATACACCGCCCAAAGCGGGAACCCGTAGTCAACCGGAACGCGAAGGTTTGCTTGGTTGCCGAGTAAGGGCGCAGTAGTCCCTTCGCATCCCCTCAGGATAAAGCTGCGCCCCGACTCGGGAGACGGCGCTCGCCCGTCTCATGCCGCTGCAAATCGCCGCTTGAAAGGATCCTCCAACTATTAAAAACAAAAAGTTCAATGCTGCGCTGGTCTGGAAACAACTGGAAGACTTGCTGGTGCCGCGGCTCGCTCCGTCGGTGAGGGACCGTGCGGTTTATTCTCATTTGGTGCGTCACAGCCGACTGGAAGGGAAGCGGCGGCTGCGGTTTTCCATTCCACGGCTGGCGCGCGGTGTTCGCCAGGCGCTTTTGCCGGAGGAGATCCGCGCCGCCGTACGTCGCGAAGGTGAACCGAACGGATTGCGTGGTCCGGGTGGCGAGACGCGGGGACTACAGTTAAGCGACGACAGGGGTTCAGGAGCAGCCAGCGTCGAGGGGTTGGATTTCCTGACGCGGGATTTGAGAAAAGAAATTCACGCACGGGAGCGTGGACAATGTTTCTACTGCCTGCGCCGGATTGCGAGCCGGATGCAGGGCCTGGACCACGTACTGCCGCGCGCGCAGAGAGGCCGGAATTCGTATCGCAATCTGGTTTCCTGTTGCCTGGAGTGCAGCTCACGAAAGGGCGAGATGGCGGCGAAAGATTTCTTGCGCTGGCTGTATCGGGAACAACGATTGTCCACCAATGAGTTCGGGGCGCGGCTGCGTGCCCTCGAGGATCTCGCCGCGGGCAAACTCCGCCCCGCCCTCGCCGGTGCCACCAATCCGACGCCGCGCAAAGGCCGTCCGCCCCTGACCCTGACGAAGTCCTAATCCGAGGGATGTAGGGGCGTCGCTAAAGCGCCGAGCCTACACGGCGCCTCAGTGGAAATTGCTGATCAGCACCGCGTCGCTGTTCATTTCGCCGTGCGAGACGTACAGGGTCTTCCCGTCTACGGACCAATCGAAGTCGCGGACCCGCCCGGTCGGGAATTTCGTTGCCAGACGTGGCGCCCCGCCGGCCAGCGGCTGCTCGACCACTTGGCGAATCTCATCGCGGACGTCGAAGTAGGCTAGGGCCCGCCCATCCGGCCTCCAGCGCACGTAACCGGTAACCCCAGTGAACGAATGGACCAAATCGCCGGTGTCCAGGCGGATGATCGACAAACGTTGCACGGGATTCGGCCCGCTTTCGTGGTACGGGAACGCCAGTAGTTTTCCGTCCGGAGACACCGCGGCGCTGCCAGTCAGCCCTTCTCCAGGAACTTTGACAACTTCCACGGCAGGTCCGCCCGCTATGGGGACGCGCATGACCCGCATGGGACGGGTGGTCTCGTCGGCATAGTAGACAAAGCGGCCGTCGGCAGGACACGTTGGCGACACCGGATGGCCTTGCGCAAGTTCCAAAGGATTCAGGCCATCCGCATCGGTCCGCGTCAATCGCCCATTTTCTCCCGACACGATGGCAAAACGTCCGCAACGTGTGGATACGATCGATTCGCGCAAAGGGCTGAACAGAACCCGCTGGGAACCATCGTTTTTCATGGCCCAGAGCTCGCCGTCCGAGCTGCCACTCTCATGAACCAACAGGCGCTCGTCGGGGCCGGTCGTTACGATGTCGAGATTTTCGTGGCCAAAGGCGATCTGTCGCGCGCGAGAGAAGTCCGCGCCGGGGATGGCATAGAGGTTGCCAGTGGCGTTCCGCGAGGTGGCGGCAATCGTTTTACCGTCGGCGGTCAGATCAATGTACGCGTCGTAATCCTCAAGGTCGTTGGTGATCCGCCGGGGCTCTCCGCCAGGATACGGAACGGCCCAAATCTGGTTCAGCCCCCCTCTGAGCAGGACTACCGCAATCTCGCGGCTCCCGGGAAGCCAGACCGGACGACCGACCGAGGTGTTGCCTGCGTAGAGCGGCCGCCTCTTTCCGTCGGCCACGGAGATTACGTCCAGTTCCTCGGCACCGTGGCTCATCCCCCAGGACGTCGCGGATACCGCCAACATCGACCCGTCCGGGGACCACGATCCGCCCCCGTGCTCCATGCTTCCGCCATGCTCGATGGTCGTCAACAGGCGTTCGCCGCTGCCATCCGCGTTGGCCACGCGTACTTCCGCGACGTTGCGCTGCAAATCCTTGCGCATAAACATGAACTGCTTGCCATCCGGCGAGAAAACCGGCGGAGTTTCGACATCCTTTAGCACGATGCGCGGAGTTCCGCCCAATACCGCCACGGTGTATAGGTCCGCGGTCGGATGGCCTTCCGCGTGCCGCCTGGCGAAGTACAGAAAGCGGCCGTCCGGGGAAAAGCTGATGCCCTGACAAGGGCCAGGTTGCGGAGCAAGGATGCGGATGTCGCTGCGCGTACCCACTTCGCGGGTCCACAGCCCCAAACCACCCGGCTCGCGCATGACGTAGACCAGATAGCGGCCATCGGGCGAGATGCTGACGTTGGAGACGTTGCCGGTGTTGGTCACCTTGCTGATTTGCATCTCCCTTTCAGGAGCCGCGGGTGCGGCAGGCTCGCGATGACGAAGCCACCAGACCAAGGACAGCAAAATAACTGCGGCCACCGGCACGCTCGTCCACGCCCATCGCCAGCGGCTTGGCGCAACTCCCGGCACGGATCTCGCGCCCGGGCTTGCCTCGCGCTCGCGAGCGATCGGATCGAGTTGCTCCGTAACCCGAGTTTCCGGCGAACTTCCAGAAGCTTCACCGTTTCCGTTGCCGGACCGCAGCGGGAAGATGAACCGGTACCCGCGGCGATGCAGGGTCTCCACATACCGGGGGGTGTCCGCAGAGTCCGCCAGCGCGGTTCGCAGTTTTGCCACCGCGACGTTGACGGCGTGATCGAAGTCTCCGAAGGACTCGCGGGGCCAGATGCGCGCCTTCAGCTCTTCCCGGTTGACAACCTCGCCGGGTCTCTCCAGTAAGGCCAGGAGGACCTTGAAGGGCTGGTCCTGAAGCTTGATGCGCACTCCGGACTTGCGGACCTCGCCGGAGCGCGGGTCGACCTCGAAGACTCCAAAGCGAATCAGCCCGTTAGCCAGCTCTTTGTCTCCCATTTTCGTGCGGATCATCATGGCCGGAATGCTCCTGTTTTTGCAACCCTCCGGGCTGGAGACAACTCCAGTCAAGTCATTTATTATCTGTCACTTATGCGTTGACAAAACCAATGCTCCGGGAAGACTTCCCGTGCATTGAGGTATCTCCGCTTGTAACCGACCCTGGGCGCTGCCGCACTTGCGGTCGAGGTGAGCGCCGTGAAAGGCCTGCGGGGTTGGCTCCTGGTTTCCAGTTTCATCCTTCTTGCTCCCAACGCCCATGCGCAGTTGACTCCTTCGCTGACGGGGCTCGTCGCCAAGCCTGAACCCTCCAAGGGCAGTACGTTCGAGCTGCGCGAAAGTTTCCTCATTGTGGTAGACGGACGGATCGGGCCGTTGGAGCACTTGAAGTTCATCCTGGACACTGGCGCGTCCTATACGGTGGTTTCTCGAAAGATTGCCGACCAGCTTGCGCTCCCGCGGAAAGCCGGCTCGGTCATTAATTTTCAGAAGAAACTGCCCATGGAATGGGCTCGATTTCCCGAGATTCAAGTGGGTCCGATCGTGGCAGCCGATGCCAGAATGATGGTTGCCGACTTGAATCAGTACACCGAATTTGCCAAGGACATCGATGCCGTCGTAGGTCTCGATTTGCTCAGCCGATGCCAACGGCTGCAGATCGACTATGAGGCCCAGCGGATTACGTTCGTGGCACCAAATGGCGCCTCCCAAGTTCCACTTTTTCAAGCAAAAGGCATCATGGTGACGGTCATGCTCCAGGATCAGCCCGTTCAGTTGCTTGTCGATACCGGCTTTCAGGAAATCGCCCTGTTTGAGGAGCGCTTGCGGCCACGCATGCACGGGGTCGACATCCAGCCACTGGGTCATGTGCGAATGGGTTCCCTGGTTGGTGATGCTGTCCGGCTCCCAGGACTCCGCCCTGCCTCGGTTGCCTCAAATTCTCGCGTCCTCCTGGTTCGCGGCGTGACCGAAGATGTTCCCAGCGGCCTGGACGGCTATCTTGGTCCCCGCGCGCTCGGAGCCAAAAGGATCGAGCTGGACTTCGCCTCCATGATGCTACGTTGGCAGTAGCCGCGTCCCCGCACTCGCCTTCGGCGGACCTGCGCGCTCGCTTGAGCCCTCTAGCGGTGGTGCCCCTCCAAAATTCCATGTGGGGGCATGCTTTAGTTCACCCTGACGGAGAAAGGGCGCGACCCCGCCACCCACCGATCCCCAGCACTCCCGAAAACTCGCTCGAGTAAACTCGATCCGCAGCGGCCCTCACCGTGATCGGACTGGGAGACGCAGTTTCAAAACATGTAGAATGGCCCGACTTTTAGGAGACATCCATGGACTCGAGATATTCGTTCCTTGCGGCTGTCGCTTTCCTCTTCAGTCTCGGCATTTGCAGTCCGCGTAGCGCTTTTGCCGCGCCGCCACCGGACCCCTGTTCTCTCTTGACCCAAGCGCAGGTGAGTGCCGCTCTCGGCACGACCGTAGAGGCGCCGCAGCTCGTTCCGGCAAAGTTGTGCCAATGGTCCACGCCGAAGCAGCCGAACCCTACCAATGCAAAATCGGTGGTGCTCACGATTTCTACCGAGCGAGCCTTTGGATTTGCAAAGACACCGGTGGCAAGCGGTACCAAGGCCGTGCCTGCCAGTGGCGTCGGCGATGACGCGGTCTATGCCGTATCGGTCGATGCTTCCGGGTCCAGCGCCGCCCAGTTGCACGTCAAGAAAGGCAGCACGTACTTTGTGGTTCATGTTTACGGCTTTCCTGACCAAACCAAAGTCATGGAAATAGAAAAAGCGCTTGCTCTACAGGCCTGTTCTAAGCTGTGAACGCGCCAAAGCCATTCCCGTGACCCAGCAAGCGGGAATCTCCTGAAGACGGATGGCACCGACGCGGTCTCCAAATGCCAGGTAGGTCGTGCTTCAAGGCGCCTATAGGGGCGTCGTTTCAGCGCGACCCCGACCGTCGCGTCTTGCCTCCGCGCAGCGCGCCAGCCACGCGAACGCCGCAGCCTTGCCACACCAACACAGAATCAGAGCACAACGTCTAGCGGCGGTCGCTTTCTGCTTCCCAACGCGACGTGATAGCATCGTGTGTACTTCGCCGCCGGCGACACGATGGATTTTTCGCTCAACGACCACCAAAAACTGATTCGCGACACCGTCCGCCAGTTCATGGAGAATGAGGTGCGGCCCGGCGTGCGCCAGCGTGACCGCGAAGGCCGTTTTCCCGCCGACGAAATTAGGAAACTCGCCGAGCTCGGCTGCTGCGGCATGCTGGTCCCCGAAGAGTGGGGCGGACCGGGGCTGGACACCGTCTCCTACGTGCTGATGCTGGAAGAAGTGGCGCGCGTGGATGCGGCTATGGCCACTTCGCTGGGCGTGACCAATTCCGCGGTGCAAGTGCCGCTGCTCGGCTTCGGCACCGAGGCCCAGAAGAAAAAGTATCTGCGCCGCCTGGCCACCGGCGAAATTCTAGGCGCGTTCTGCCTGACCGAACCGCAAGCAGGCTCCGACGCCGCCGGCATCCAATGCAGTGCTCGCCACTCGCCACTCGCCACTCGCCACTATCTTCTAAACGGCACGAAAACCTGGGTAAGCAACGGCAGCGTAGCAGGCGTCTTCATCATCTTCGCGAAGACCGATCCGAGCGCCGGCGGCAAAGGCCTAAGCGCATTTCTAGTCGAACCCACCTTCAAGGGGTTCCGCGTAGGCCGCCACGAAGAAAAAATGGGTCAGCTTTCCTCGCCGTCGGTGGAGATCGTCCTCAACGATTGCGAAGTACCGGCAGAGAACCGCCTGGGCGAAGAAGGCCAAGGGCTGAAGATCGCCCTCAGCGCGTTAGACGGCGGCCGCATCGGAATTGGCGCGCTGGCCGTGGGGCTCGCCCAGGGCGCGCTCGAAGAATCGACGAAGTACGCGAAGCAACGCCGTGCCTTCGGCAAAACGATCGGCGAGTTTCAAGCCATCCAATGGATGCTCGCGGACATGGAAACGGAACTGGAAGCCGCCCGCGGCCTGGTGCACTACGCCGCATGGCTGAAAGATTCCGGCGCCCGCATGGGCGCCGCAAGCTCCAAGGCCAAGCTATATGCCAGCGAAATGGTCAACCGCGTTGTCGCCAAAGCAGTACAGATTCACGGCAGCGTAGGCTATTCGCGCGAGACCGACGTGGAGCGCATGTACCGCGACGCCCGGGTCATTACGATTTACGAGGGCACCAGCGAAATCCAGCGCATGATCATAGCGCGAGATTTGGGCCTGTAGTGGTTATGTAGGCGCTGGGCTTTACTCCGGCGAGCGTGTCTTAGTGGCGGCCTTCCGAGGCCCCTTTGGAGTGCGGGAGCTAGCTCCCGCTTTTACGGCGTAAAACGCGGCAACCAAGCCAACGGCGGGCAACCAGTTCACCATTACGCCGTAGAAAGCGGCGGCGAGCCGCCGCACTCCAAAAAAGGATCGCGGAGACGACCCAATTGACGACGGGATCGAACACAAAAAAGAAACGCGTAGTCAGCGGCATGCGCCCCACCGGCCGCCTGCACATCGGCCACTATTTCGGCGCCCTGCAAAACTGGGTCCGCCTGCAAAACGACCCCGACTACGACTGCTTCTACTTCATAGCCGACTGGCACGCCCTGACCAGCGACTACGCGGACACCAGCGCAGTCGCGCAAAACACCATCGAAATTGTGACCGATTATCTAGCCGCGGGCCTCGACCCGCAGAAGTCCGTCCTATTCCAACAATCGCAAGTCCCCGAGCACGCCGAGCTGCACCTGCTCCTCTCGATGGTGACGCCGCTGAGCTGGCTTGAACGCGTCCCCACCTACAAAGAGGCGCTGGAAAACGTCAAGGACAAAGACCTGCACAACTATGGCTTTCTCGGCTATCCGTGCCTTCAAACGGCGGATATCGTGATCTATAGCGAGGAGGGCATACCCCTCTTTGTTCCGGTCGGTGAAGACCAAGTCTCCCACGTGGAGCTTTCGCGCGAAATCGTTCGCCGCTTCAACGGATTTTATGAAATTCGTCTAAATGCAGCGATGTTGCTCGACTCAAGGAACGCTGAAATCGCGGAGGCAGTGCGGAATAAATACGTGGTTGACCCGAACAGCGCCTATTCTTTCGGTTCCCCAATCAGTTCCGAGGAGATTCCGATAGCCGAATCCCATATCAGAAGCGTCATACACCAGGTTGGTCTAGAGAATTTTCTAGAAACTGAAAATAAGCTCGCAGCCTTTATCGTGGTCCATCGTGTGCTTGAGGAACCACAGGTGATGCTGACGAAGACGCCGCGCATTCCCGGCCTCGACGGCCGCAAGATGTCCAAGAGCTACGGCAACGCCATCACGCTCAGCGAGTCCGACGACGACATCCGCAAGAAGACCAAAGTCATGGTCACCGACCCCGCCCGGAAGCGCCGCACCGATCCCGGAAATCCGGACGTGTGTCCAGTCTACGACTGGCATAAACTGTTCTCGCCGCAGGAGACGCTGGACTGGGCGGCCCAGGGCTGCCGCACCGCGGCCATCGGCTGTATCGAGTGCAAGGCCAAGATGGCCGATCATTTGATCCAGTGGATCACCCCGGTCCGCGAGCGGCGCATCGAATACGAAAAGCATCCGGACCGCGTACTGGAGATAATCGACGCAGGATCGAAGAAAGCGCGAACCATAGCCCAGGAAACCATGAGCCGAGTCCGCGAGGCCGTTTTCGGCTGGAAAAAGAAACGCCAAGAGATTCGGGGGTCGGCAAGCAGTGCAGGTTGAAAAGCAGTTGTAGCGGCGGCCTTCCGAGGCCGGCGTAGTTGGAATCGATAACAGGGTAAAGGCGCCCGCCTCAGAAGGCGGCCGCCACAAAAACATGGCAACACCTTACAAAATCAACATCCCGCTCTATGAAGGTCCACTGGATCTGCTGCTTGATTTGATCAAGAAGCAGGAGATGAATATCCACGATATTCAAATTTCTAAGATCACTTCGCAATATCTGGAGTACTTGCACAAATTGGAAGAATTGAACGTCGATGTTTCGGCGGACTTCGTTTACATGGCTGCGACGCTGATCTACATCAAGTCGAAGATGCTGCTGCCGCCTGACCCCTTGGGGTCGCCGGAAGAGCAGGCCGCCGATCCGCGCGCGGAACTCGTACAACGACTTGTCGAGCATGAAAAGTACAAGAACGCCGCGCAACTCTTGTACCAGAAGCAGCAGATCGAAGAGAACGTGTGGTCCAAGCCGGACAAGTCGCTCTACAACGACGAGGCCACCGAAGGCGAGCTGGTTGTTTCGCTAGTCGATTTGGTCAGGGTGTTCCAGCAGGTTTTGGAGCGCCGCAAGGAAGTTTCGCGCATTGAATTGCAGCACGAGCAGTTCACGGTCGCGCAGATGATGGCGCTGTTGCGTGCGCAGATTCTGGCTAGCGACGATAACACCGTGAACTTGATTCGCTTCTTCGAGGCTTGCGTGTCGCGCCACGCCATGATTGTGGCGTTCCTCGCCGTGCTCGAAATGGTCAAGATGCAGGCGGTGGCCTTGGTCCAGGAAAAACAGTTTGGAGAGATTCTGGTGCGCAAGCATAAGATGTTTGACACGATCTTTGATGAGAATGGCGCGATTCGCCAGGTCGATCAGGAATATCAGTAGTTCGCCGGCTCCCGGGAAAAAGAAAGTTTTAACACAGAGGGCACAGAGGGCGGAGCACAGAGTCCACAGAGAAGAGCTAGGCACTGAAACACGGGATACCTAGAGACACTCAACTATGACGAACGGAGAACGAAAAGCAGCACTGGAAGCGATCATTTACGCGGCGGATGAACCGGCGACCATCGACCAGCTGGCCGCGGCGCTGGGGGAAGAAAAGCTGGTCGTGCAGGCTGCGCTGGACGAATTGGTGGCTAGCTACTCCACCGAGGAGCACGGCGTCGAAGTCCGCGCGGTTGCCGGCGGCTACAAGATGTACACCAAGCCGCAGCAGCATGACGCGGTGCGCCGCTTCATCAAGAGCCTGCGCCCGCCGCTGCGCCTGACCATGCCTGCTCTCGAAACTCTGGCGGTGATCGCCTACAAGCAGCCAGTCACCGCCCCGGAAATCCAGGAAATTCGCGGCGTGAACACCTCCGGCGTTCTGAAAACGCTGCTCGACAAGCGCCTGATCACCACGGCGGGGCGCAAAGAAGTGATTGGCCGGCCGATTTTATACCGTTCTTCTAAGGAATTCTTGATGCGCTTCGGTCTGAGCGACCTGGACGAACTTCCGAGCCTGAAAGAGTTTGAAGCGCTGGCGCGAGAGGCCCTCGGCAGCGACGAAGGCTTTGCGCCCAGCGGAGCGGGAGACGAAAGTGTGCTGGACGGAATGCCGCAGAACGGCGCCGCACCGGAAGTGTCGGAGGCGACCCGCGAGACGGCCCCGGTAGATGGTGTTGCAAACAGGGAAGCACAAGAAACTTCCGCTCCGGTCGTCGAGACTGGTGACGCATTGCCGCAGCCGGGAGGCTTCGTCCATGGCGAAGTGCCGGAAGTTTCAACGCTAACGGTGGAATCCGCCGCGGTCGCGGAGAGTTCCGAGCCAGAACCAGCTGCAGCGCAACCCGAGGCCCCGGAGCAAGGCCAAGGAGACACCGCCGATGCTCAGGCTCACAAAGCCGCAGCGGCAGGGGAGTAAGTAGGACAGGCATTCCTGCCTGTCTCTGTTAGCAGCATCGCGATTGTCCATAGAAGCAAGCCTATGGCGGAGCCGGACAGACAGGAATGTCTGTCCTACCAACTATGCAGGAACGCCTACAGAAAATAATCGCACGCGCAGGGATCGCATCGCGGCGCCATGCCGAGCAACTGATCCTGAGCGGACAGGTGCGCGTAAACGGGCATGTCGTCACCGAATTGGGTACCAAGGCCGATTCAGCGACCGACCGCATCGTGGCGGCGGGAACAGTGATTACCGCGGCGGAGCGCCAAGTCTACATTTTGCTGAACAAACCGCCCGAAGTGGTGGCGGCCATGGCCGATCCTCAGGGGCGTAAGACTCTGCGCAATTGCCTGCGTGGCATGCCCGAGCGCGTCTATCCCGTGGGCAGCCTCGATTACGGCGCGTCCGGCTTGCTGCTTTTGACCAATGATGGCGACTTGACCGCCGCGCTGCTGAAAAACTGGGCCAGCCTGCTGCAAACCTACCATGTGAAGATCAAAGGCCGGCTGACGCTCGAAGATTTGGACCGCCTTGGCAAAGAAGCCGGGGTCCGCTTGCGCACCATACGCCAGCCGGACTCCACGCGCGGCCGCGCCGCGAATTTCTGGTATGAAGCGAGCATGCCCGACGCCAGGAAAGAGCCGTTGCTCCACATTCTCTATCGCGAACGGCATCCTGTCGAAAAGTGGGTACGCATCGGGATCGGGCCGCTTCATCTGGAAGGCATTCCGCGGGGCCGCTACCGGGTGGTCACCAAACTCGAAATCGAGGGGCTCCGCAAATCGGCGACTTCTGGGCAGAAGTTGCCTAAGCCAAAGAAAACCGTCCGCTCATCTTGACGATCGAAGAAGAGGCGACGCCCGATGCCTCTCGAGAGGCTGCAAAAAATCATGGCGGAATGTGGCGTGACGTCACGCCGCAAGTCCGAAGAGTTCATCGCCGCGCGCCGGGTCACCGTCAACGGACAGATCGTCACCGAACCTGGCACCAAAGCCGATCCCGACGTTGACAGGATTTGCGTCGACGGCACGCCCCTTGCGCGCCGCCACCAGTTTCTTTATTTCGCCCTCTACAAGCCCAAGGGTTACGTGACCACCGCCAGCGATCCGCAGGGCCGGCCCACGGTCATGGACCTGATGAAGGGCATCTCCGAACGCGTTTATCCCGTGGGGAGACTCGATTACGCCAGCGAAGGGTTGCTGCTCATGACCAACGACGGCGCGCTCGCTCAGAAGCTCACTAAAGCCGGCTCGCACGTTCCAAAGACGTATCTGGTGAAGATCAGCGGCAAGCCGGATGAAAAAACACTCGACCGCCTGCGCGCCGGAATCGACATCACACTCGATGACGGGCGCAAGGTCCAGACCTCGCCCACCAAGATTCGCCTCGTCGAAGATGCGCCGAACCCTTGGTACGAAATGGTCCTGATCGAAGGGCGCAACCGGCAAATCCGGCGGATGTTCGACCGCGTCGGCTTCCAGGTCGAGAAAATCAAACGCGTAAAGTTCGGGAATCTGGCTCTCGACGTGCCGCCCGGCAAATTCCGCCCGCTCGCAGGGAAGGAGATCGAGCAACTCAAGGCGATATGAGCGCAAGCTCACACCGGGACGCGCCCTTCCTTCGTCAGGATGAACTAAAGCTCGCCCCTACACTGTGAGCGCGAGAGAGTGGTCAACCGCGCACGGTGGAATTGCCGTTGGCCCGACGCGCACGTAAACTAGAAGTGATGACCAGCACCATCGCAGATCTAATTCCGGACTACATTCGCGGCCTGCCCGTGTATGTTCCCGGACGACCCATCGAAGAAGTCGAACGCGAGCTGAAAATTCACGCCATCAAGCTGGCGTCCAACGAAAATCCGCTGGGGCCTTCGCCAAAGGCGCTGGAGGCCATGAAGGCGGTCTTGGCGGAATCGCACCGCTATCCCGACGGCGGCACGCACCAACTGCGCGAGAAACTGTCGCGCAAGCACGGTGTGCCGCCCGAGCAGATTCTAATCGGCCTCGGTTCCAGCGAGATCATCGACCTCGCCGCGCGAGTTCTCCTTGGACCCGGGAAGACCGGCATTACATCCGAGGGGAGCTACGCACCGTTTTCGGTGGCCATTCGCGCCAGCGGCGCCGAGTTACTGCGCGTTCCGATGCGCAATTTTGCGTTTGACCTAAAGGCCATGGCCAAGGCCGTTACGCCGGCAACTCGCGTGGCGTACCTAGCCAATCCCAATAATCCGACAGGCACCGCCTTTAGTGCTGGCGACCTGGAAGAATTCCTCGGCAGCATTCCGGTTGATGTACTGGTGGTGCTGGACGAGGCGTACATCCACTACGCCGACCGTTCTGACATGCCGCAGTCGGTCGAAGTATTTCGCAAACGCGAGAATCTCCTGATCATGCGAACTTTTTCCAAAGTGTACGGCCTCGCGGGACTGCGCATCGGCTACGGGATAGCGCAACCCGCGGTGGTGGCCGCGATGGATAGGCTGCGCACGCCGTTTAACGTGACCAGCGTGAGCCAGGCCGCGGCAATCGCAGCGATGGATGATGTGGAGCACGTGCAGCGATCGATAGCCAGCAATGCCTCGGAGAGAAAGTGCTTGCTCGAGGAATTTGCGAAGCTCGGCCTGCGCGCCGTGCCCAGCCACGCGAATTTTATCTTTATCGACATCGGCCCGGAAGCCGCCGCGCTGGCCAGCGAACTGCTGCAAGAGGGCGTGATCGTGCGCCCGCTGGCCTGGATGGGCTGGCCGGAAGCGATCCGCGTGTCCGTGGGTACCGCGGAAGAAAACGACCTCTTGCTGGCGGCGATGGCCCGTTGCCGGCAAAGCGTGCCAGAAAAAGCGAGTTGAGGCCCCGATGATTGTCTTGCTACCCGACGGCGCACCGGACAGTTCCGATTCTATCGCCGACATTCTGAAAAAATACAAGTCGATCGCCGTGGTTGGGTTGTCGTCGAATCCTGCGCGGCCGAGTCATGGCGTGGCCAGCTATATGAAAAGCGTGGGCTACCGGATCATTCCGGTCAACCCGAATGAAAGGGAAGTGCTGGACGAAAAAAGCTACGCGCGGGTGGAGGACGTTCCTGGGAAAATTGAGGTCGTGGATATTTTCCGGCGGCAGGAAGATGTGCCCCCGGTCGTCGACGGCGCCATCCGCGCGGGCGCGAAAGTCGTTTGGATGCAACTAGGCATTGAGAACGCCGCGGCCGGGGAGAAAGCGCGCGCCGCCGGAATCACCGTGGTGATGGACGCCTGCCTCCTCGTGGAACATAAAAAACGGCGCCTGTAAGGGCGCTGTAGGGTTGTATGTAGGGGCGTGCTTTAGCGCGTCCCGCCTTCTCTGCTACGATTTGGGACGTTATGTTCGTCGCTCCACGCAAGCAAATTCGTCTCCCGCGTGATCAATACCTTGGTACAAAAATCTACTTCGTAACTATCTGTTGCGAGGATCGCCGCTCGATTTTCCTGGACGCAAATCGTGCGGAAAGAGCCATTGAGGCTCTCAAACGCATCTCCGATGCCATGGGATTTCTGGTACACGCGTACTGTCTGATGCCGGATCACGTGCATTTTCTTGCGGAGGCGCAGAGCGCCACATCGAATTTGATCAAATTTGTCGCACAGTGGAAACAATCGACTGGATACCTGTTTCGCGATGAACTCCCTCGCCGCTTCTGGCAGCGGCGTTTCTACGACCACATCCTTCGTCGGGCCGAGGACTCCGACTCCGTCGCGTGGTATATCTGGAGGAATCCCGTCCGAAAGGGAATCGTGGCGGAAGCGTCGCAATATCCCTTTTCCGGATCATTCACCGTCGAATGGCCGAAGAATCCTCCGGCCAACGAGCGATGGGTGCCTCCGTGGAAAGAACGGGACTTACACCGGGACGCGCTAAAGCTCGCCCCTACATTGAGGAAACCCCGCAGAGGCGCCCTGTAGGGCGCGCTTTAGCGCGTCCCCGTCCGAACAGGACGCTGCGCTAGCGTGGCGGTAACGGGAAGGCGAGGAGGTTGCGTTTCCCTGGCGCGATCACGGCGAGAAACCGCCCGTCGGGCGAGATTGCAAAATCGCGAAACGTTAGGCCGTGGAGGATGGAAATCGGCGTTGGCTGAACAACCGGCGGCGCGTCTTTTTCCGTCGCCAGATGAACGGGTAGCACTGGAATGTCGATCCAGACCAGGTCGGCCGATTTTTTCTCGATCGAGCGTTTCAGCAGGATGCGATTCTCTTCCAGCGCCCACTGAAAAGTGCCGAGACCTACGCGGAGGCGCACGAATCGCTTCGGATCGATCAAATCGCGAACTTCCAGCACTTCTTTGTCGATAAAGTACGCCGCCTTTTTCCCGCTTGGGGAAACCGAGAGGCCGCCTTCGTAACCGTCGAGGGTGGCGAGTTCGTGGTCTTCTTGCGCCAGCAGTTCGAGCCGCTGCAGGCGCGGAGGTCCGGCGAGATTGCGGTCCCGCTCGACCGCGACGGCTAGATTGCTGTGCGCTACTGGGCTGGCGTCGAGAAACGTGCGCCCCTCAAAAACATTTCCGGCGGGACCAGCGGCGAAGTTGATGTAACGAAAAGAATAGAGCACTTTGGGTTTTACGGCTTCCGTCAAAAAAACAATGGTGGAATTGTCCAGCAGCCAGGTGGCACCGGTGGAATCCGGGACGACGTTGTCCTTTCCGCCGAGGTGCAATTCCTTGCCGCCGTCGTCGAGCGCCATGGTCATTGTGGAGTCTTGCGCCTTGCCCGATTCATCCACGGCAGTGGTGAACAGCTGGGCCAGAATCAAATGGCCGCTGGGAGACCAGCGGAAGGAATCGATGGTGTACGTGAAAGGCGTGTTGCCACGCAAGAATTTTTCGCCTTGCAGCAGCCGGCGGCGCTTGCCGTTGGTGTCTTGGATCCAGATGTCGTCGCGCTCCAGGTCGTATTGCTTGGTGTGGAATTGGCGGCGCACGGAATAAACGATGCGGCCGTCCGGAGAGTAGGCGAAGGCGGAGATGTCTTCGTCGATGTTGAGAAGCGGCTTTTCGAGATCGAGACTCTGCGCCCGAATCGCGCCAGGAAAGCAGCATGCGAGGAAAACGTAAGCCAGCCCGCACGCAACCGAAAGCCATCGAGAGCTGCCTGGAAAACGGGGATTGCTCATGGCTTGGGATGCGGCGCTGTGTACGCGTGGCAGCACGGGGTCTGCGCTGGCGTGAATTCCATGACTTCGACGCGGGTGCCGTCGGGATCGTAGGCGTCGAGGCTCGACTTGCCGTCGCGCCCGATTTCCGGGCCATCGAAAGAGGAGAGACCCCGGGCGCGGAGTTCTGCCGCTGCGGACTGGGCGTTTTTAACGCCGAGGGAAAAATGATTCTGGATGCCGAGTTCCTTGTGATCTGCGCCGGGAGAAATGTTCAGCATGTACTCGATCCAGTCGTCGCCGTCGGGCACCTGGAGTTCGTACCAGTCGGTGCCGTCATCCTTGAAACCGCCGTACCAATACAAGCGAAAGCCCAGGAGATCGACGTAGAAACGGTTTTCCTTGGCTAGATCCTTCACCACAAAACCTGCGTGGAACATTCGGCTGCTGATTTGACGGCGCGAAATCTCATAGTCGGCGAGAGCTGCTGGCTTCTGCACGAAGGCGATGGAGGTTCCTTCGGGGTCGCGCAACTCGAAGTGCAGTGGTCCTCCGCCACTCTTTGAGATCGCGCCCGCAGTGACGCCGTGCGCTAGCAAGTAACGACGCATTCCCGTCACGTCATCGGTAGCGAAAGCAATTTCGGCCAACCAATTCTGCGGCGCGGGCGCGGGGGCGGTCTCCAACTCAACTTGCTGATACCAGTTGATCGGAAAGCATGCATGAGTGACACCTGCACAGCCGCCTCCAGAGGCAGGCAATCCCAGAACATCGCTGTAAAACGCACGCGATTTATCGACACTACTCACGTACAGGCGGACGTGGTCGACGCCGGTTATTTTAGGGCGCACAGGCTGGTCCGGAGATGCGCCGGCCAGCGATAAGAGCGCGGCGGCTAGTGTGACAGGGATGAGTTTCATGGGCTCGGACTAGAAGTTTGGCACAGCCTGAGGCTTTATTTTACGCATTTCGTCACAGCCTGCTCGAAGAATCGGATTGGCGGAATCGGGCCCAGTAATCATTTAGGCTCAGGGTGCGGGCCGGTGAAGGCACTGCAGCAGGGAGCTTCCTTCGGCTTGAATTCCATGAACTCGGTGCGGGTGTCATCGGGATCGTACAAGTTGAGCTGCCACTTGCCGTCGCGGCCCAGCTTTGGCTCATCGGTAGGCTTCCAGCCATTGGCGATGAGCTGTTTCTCCGTCGCGTGGATGTCGCTGACGCCAAGCGCGATGTGATTCATCACGCCAAGCGTGTGATGGTCGGCGTTCGGCGAGATATTGAGCATGTACTCGATCCAATCCGTCCCGTCCGGCACCTGCATGGCCACCCAATCGTCTTTGTCGTCCTTCATTCCGCCGTGCCAGTAGGGACGAAAGCCGAGAATATCTTTATAGAAATGATCGGTGGATGCGCGATCGTTCACAACGAAGCCCGTATGGATCGTGCGGTTACTAATTTCCGCCGGCGGGACGCCGCCGGCCACACCAAAATGCGTTGAAATGAAAATCATGCGTCGCTGCTCTGGATCGGTTATCTCGAAGGATTCATAAGAGCCACACATGTTCGTGCGTATTTTAGTCGGAGACAAACCGCTGGCTGTCAGGTACGAACGCAGAGCACGCGCGTTGTTCGTCTGGAAGGCCACGGCTTCGATCATGCTGCCGCTGGGCGAAGCGTTGCCTTCAACAATCTCGATCCGTTGCCACAAGCTAGTGCGGAAGCATTTGGAACCCGGAACCACACACTGCGTGTCTCTAGGGAGTCTTAAGGTTTCGCCGTAGAACTCCGTGGTCTTGTCCAGCGACGAGGCTTTGATGATCACGGAATACAGGCCAACGATTTTTGGGCGAGCCTCCGGCGCAAAGGTGGCAATGGGAAAGCTGACAAGCATGAGCCCGAGCAAAATCAGGAAACGCTTCATGAAACCCCTCAAGAAGAAGATGTAGAACGTGCTTTGATCTTACGAATTTCGTCGAGGCGCTGGCGGAGGCGCTGCTCGAAGCCCTGGTCGGTGGGCTTGTAGTAGGCGCGGCCGGCTAGATTGTCCGGGAGGCACGTCATGTCGGTGACTTTGTCATCGAAATTGTGGGCGTATTTGTAGCCGTCGCCGTAGCCGATATTTTTCATCAAGCCCGTTGGGGCGTTGCGCAAATGCAGCGGAACGGGATCGGCTTCGGTCTGGCGCACGTCTTCCATGACTTCGCCGTAGGCGGTGTAGAGCGCATTGGATTTCGGTGCGAGCGAAAGATAAACCGCGGCTTGAGCGAGTGCGAGAAAACCTTCGGGCGGGCCGATGAAGTCGAAGGCTTCCTTTGCCGCGAGCGTAACCGCGAGCGCGCCGGGTTCGGCGAGGCCGATGTCTTCGCTGGCCATGCGCACCATGCGGCGCGCGAGATATAGCGGGTCTTCCCCGGATTCCAGCATGCGCGCGAGCCAATAGAGAGCGGCGTCGGGATCGGAATTGCGGACGGATTTGTGCAGCGCGGAGATGAGATTGTAATGCTCCTCGCCGGCTTTGTCGTAGCGCAGCAGCTTTCGCTGCAGAACGTCTTCGAGAAGCGCGGCGGTGAGATGCCGCGTGCCGCTAGCGTCCGGTTGCGCGCCGCGAACGGCTAGCTCCAGCGTGTTGTAGGCAGAGCGGGCGTCGCCGTTGGCGAACGAGGCGATTCGGAAGAGGACCTCGTCGCTGGCTTCCACGCTTTCGTTGCCTAGGCCGTGTTCTTTGTCGGCCAGGGCGCGGCGCAGCAGTTCGGCAATGAGCGGCGTGGCCAGCGGGTCGAGGATGTAAACCTTGGTGCGCGAGAGCAGCGGCGAGATGACTTCAAAGGAGGGATTCTCGGTGGTCGCACCAATGAGAGTGATGTGGCCGGCTTCGACGTGGGGAAGAAAAGCATCTTGCTGCGCTTTGTTGAAGCGATGGACTTCGTCGATGAAGACGATGGTGCGTTGGCCGGAATGCGCTTTGCGTTCGGCGGCGGCCATTACTTCTTTAATTTCCTTGATCCCGGTGAGCACCGCGCTGAAAGGGATGTATTCCGAGCGCGTCAGACGAGCGATTAGACGGGCCAGTGTGGTCTTGCCGCAGCCGGGCGGGCCCCAGAAGAGCATGGAAGTCAGATCGTCGTTTTCGATCTGTACCCGCAGCGGCTTGCCGGGGCCGAGGAGCTTCTCTTGGCCGATGAATTCGTCCAGCGTGCGCGGGCGCATGCGCTCGGCAAGCGGCTGATGCGCCTGTGGCACATCCGGTTCCTGCGGCTGAGGTAGTTTGGAGAAGAGGCTCACGCTCGGCGTCCGCCCGCGGTGGACAGAGACTTTCGCTGGCGCGCCGCCTCATAGAAAAGAACGGCGGCGGCCGCGGCGGCGTTTAGCGATTCGATGCCGCTGGCCATAGGGATGCGGATGCGCGCGTCGGCGCTGCGCTCGATTTCTTCGGGCAGGCCGGCGCCTTCGTTGCCGACCAGCAGAGCCACCGGTTGGCACCAGTCGACCTCCCAGGGTGCGAGCGTGGCGGTGGAGATCTCGCCGACATGGGGCGCAGCATGCTGCTCCCCTACTGGGACAGGAGCAGACCCGCGTTCCGCGGGGTGGGACGCGCTAAAGCGCGCCCCTACATACGCCCCCAGCGCCCCTGAAGCCCCCGGGGCGGCTGCGGACGTCGCGTCCGATTTTTCGTGGACGCTGGTGGCTAGCGTCCGGACATTGGCTACGCGCAATTGTGCTAGCAGGATTGGCAGAGACATTCCTACGAGGATCGGGAGGTGCAATGCTGCGCCGGCCGAAGCTCGCAGCGCCTTGGGTGAAAACGGGCTGGCGGTGCCGCTCTGGCCCGAGGCCGTGGTGACGGCTCCTGTGGCGCCGAAGGCTGCGGCGGTGCGCAGAATGGTGCCGACGTTCCCCGGATCTTGGACGCCCGCCAGCACGACCAGGAGCGGGGAGCAGGCGTCGTTGGTCGTGCGGAGCAGATCGTCGAACGAAGCGGGGCGCGGCTGGACTAAGGCCGCGACACCCTGCGGATGCTCGGTATCGGCCAGGCCCTCGAAGAGGCGATCGGTGGTGCGCAGGACCGGAAAAGCCATTTCCGCGCGATCCGTGAGCGGGGCCAGGCGCTCGTGGTGACGCTCGCCGGATTCGCTGAACAGCACCGCCTCGATGCGGCAGCCGGAGCGAAGCGCTTCTTCGACCAGGCGGACGCCTTCGACGCCGACGCAGCCGGACTCGGTGGGCAGGCCTCCGCGCAGGGCCAGGCGAAATTCCTTGAGCCATCGATTGTCGCGGCTGGTTAGCGTGGCGCTGCCATTCGCGGCGCGAGCGGTGCGGGCGACTTTACCCGGCGTGGCCATGACAGGGAGCGTAGCAAATTTGGCGGCTTGGGCGCTAACGAAGAGAATCGCCTTGGGTCGAGGCTTTCGCGGCAGAAGACTTGGACGCTTACGGAAAGTGGCACGCTCGGCTTGATTTAGCAGAAAAGCCGCAGGGCTGCGCGGACTCCGCCCTGCGCTACAGGGCTTGGGGCATTGCACGAGGTGCGGGTGTGTGGTAGCGTCGCCCCGAATGATGGCGGCGCGGGCGGAGCGCTGCGGGATGGGTATCACGACTTCGCCGAAGGCCAAAAAGTTGCCGGCAGAACTGTTGCGCGTGAACGCGCAGACTCCCGAAGCCGATGTCCTGCGTTATGCGGCGCACTTTCTCGCCCGAGGCAGTGTCATCGGGATTCCCACCGATACGTTCTACGGATTAGCTGCTGATCTATTTAATCTTGCCGCGGTCGATGAACTCTATCGAGTGAAGGGCCGACCCGAGACCCGGGCGCTGCCCATCCTGGTGAGTTCTCTGGAGCAAGCCTTGCTGCTGATGCGCCAGGAGGTCTCCGAGGACACCACCGTGGAGCATCCTCCGGCCAATTTCATGCGCCTGGCGGAAGCGTTCTGGCCCGGGGGCTTGACCTTGGTGACCGAGGCGTCGAACCGCGTGCCTTTGAAGGTCACCGCCAACACCGGCAAGGTAGCGCTACGCTGGCCCAAGAGCCCGGTGGTCGAAGAATTGATCGACGAATTTGGCGGACCGATTACCGGCACCAGCGCGAACATATCGGGTTTTCCGGCGTGCGCGAACGCCGAGCAGTTAATGAGGCAACTGGGTCTGCGACTGCCGTTAGTGTTGGATGCCGGTGAAACCGGGATGGGCCTGCCGTCGACCATTGTGGGCTTGCAAGACGAGCAGTGGGAAATTTTGCGGGAAGGGGCGATTCCCGTTTCGGAAATCGAGCGAGTATTGAATTCGTGATTTAGAGCTTCGCAGCCGTTCGACGTGTGGTTTCGCCTCAGTTTCGTTTGCCCCCATCCCCGGGTATGCTGCATCGATATTCAAAACCAAGGGCTTATTAATTGGCGGCGCTCAAGCCCTTGCATCTAAGGGATTTATGTATCGCATGCAACGCGTTTGTTGCCTTTCAAACGAGCGCGAGCGCGGTCGAGGACAACCGGAGAATTCCCAAAATGGAACGCAGTGATATCCGGACAGTAATATACCATTATAATGATAGGTTGTCGAAGAATAAATGTCGGCGCCCGCTCGCCTGTGCGGGTTGAATTGGTGTGCTAGCATGCCCGGCTGTTTGCGGGATTTGCGTCGGGAGGAAGAGCGCGATGGCCATCACTAGGCGACAGGCGATTGGGGTTCTGGCGGGTGCAGTGCCGGCGTTGAGTGCGATGAGAGCGGCGGGGCGGCAAACCGTGACTCCCGCCATCGTGCCGGGCCCATTCCAGGGAACTCGCGAGTCATTAGCCGGGTATCGCGTTCCAGAGTGGTTTCGCGACGCGAAGTTCGGCATCTGGGCGCATTGGGGGCCGCAATCGTCGGTGGAAGCGGGCGATTGGTATGCCCGCAACATGTATATCGAGGGCCAGCGGCAATACAAATATCACTTGGAGCACTATGGACATCCATCAAAATTCGGCTACAAGGATTTGATTCCGGCATGGAAGGGGGAGAAGTTCGACCCCGACTATCTGGTGGGGTTGTACAAGAAGGCCGGGGCGAGATATTTCATGAGCATGGGAGTGCACCACGACAATTTTGACATGTGGAACTCCAAGCACCAGCGTTGGAATGCCGCGAACATGGGAATCCAGAAGGACGTGGTGGGATTATTCCGGCAGGCGGCACAGAAGCAGGGACTGAAGTTTGGGGTGAGCGATCACCTGTGGATCAGCTACAAATGGTTCGCGGTCAGCCACCTGGCCGACAAGGACGGACCGCAGGCGGGAGTGCCTTACGACGGGGCGGACGCCAAGTTAGCGGACCTATATCACCAGATATCTGATCCCAAGGTGCTGACCCCCAAATTCGAGTGGAATGAAGACGGCATTCCGGAGTCGTGGAAACAGCATTGGTTTCTGCGTATCCAGGACCTGGTGGACCAGTACAAGCCGGACCTGATGTACAGCGACGGGCACCTGCCGTTCCAGGAGCACGGGCTGAATCTACTGGCGAACCTGTTGAACGTGAGCGCGCAAACCAATGGAGGAAACGTCGAGGCGGTGTATACCAGCAAGCACAAGGAAGATTCCGATGCGGGGATGTGCGTGCTGGACCGCGAGCGCGGGGTGCTGGACGAGATTTGGCCGCATCCGTGGCAAACCGACACCTGCATCGGCGACTGGCACTACAACCGGGAGGTAACATACAAGACCCCGAAGACCATCGTGGACATGCTGGTGGACATCGTCAGCAAGAACGGAAATTTGATGCTGAATTTTCCGCTGCCTTCGAGCGGCATGCTGGACGACCGCGAACTGAAGATCCTGGCAGGGATCACCGATTGGATGAACGTGAACGGCGAGGCGATCTACGCCACTCGGCCGTGGAAAATCTCGGGGCAGAGCGCGACAGCAGCCAGCGTGCCCGCCAAAGATGTGAGTTTCAACGAAGACAAGCGGAAAGTGCTGACCTCCGAAGACGTGCGGTTCACGATCAGGGGCAAGACGCTGTATGCGTTCGTGATGGGCTGGCCTGAGAAACAGGCGACGATCGGACCGTTGGGCACTAGCAGTCCCCACGCTCGCGGGCAGATCGAACAGGTGGAATTGATGGGATTTCCGGGAAAATTGAAATGGACTCGGGAGGAAGGTGGTTTGAAGATTGAATTGCCGGAGCGGAAGCCTTGCGAGCACGCGATGGCCTTCCGGATTTCCGGAGTGGGGCTGGTTTGAGCGAAAAGACAGAAAGCGGTTCTTGCTCGGCGGCGAGACGGTGACCCCACAAGGCAAGAGCGGCGTTCTTCGGTACGACTGAACAGGCTGCGGAAAAGGGACCGGGCGGACGCGCTAAAGCGCGCCCCTACATCTTCGCGCAGGGGCGGAAGTGGTGCCCTCCCAAGAATGATTTATGTTTTAGCGGCTTGCGTTAGGCGCGGCGAGAGTCGAGAGGAAGTCGTAGTCGGCGGTTGAGGATAAAGGCAGGTCCCCGAGGGAACGCTTGTGGACGGAGACCACGTCCGAAAACCACAGCGGGACGTAGGGTAGGTCGTCGGCCAGGATTTTTTGCACTTCGCTGCAGAGCGCTTTCCTTTTTTCGCGATCCATTTCCACACGAATCTGATCGGTTAGCGCGTCGATGCGCGGGTTGCGGTAGTGTCCGCGATTGGCGCCGTCGGGAGGGAAGCGCCTGCTGGAGAAGGCGAACTCGAAAAAGTCGGGGTCGCTGGTGGCGCCGAGCCAGCGCAGGTAGGTCAGCTGAAAATTACCCTTGGCAACGTCCGAGAGCAGGGTGGCCTGCTCGAGGGGGCGAATCTCGAGTTCGACGCCGACGCGGCGCCATTGCTGTTGCAGAGCGGCAGCGATCAGGCGGGCGCGCTCTTCGGTGGACGCTTTCAGAGTCAGGCGCAAGCGGACGCCGTTTTGCTGGCGGGCAAAGCCCGCGGCATCGAGAAGTTTTTCGGCGCGCTGCGGATCGCAGGCGTACTGGGTGACGTTTCCTTCGTAGGCCCAATGCGTGGACGGAAGCTCGCCGCTGGCGACCTGGGCTTGACCGTGGATGAGGTAGCGGATGAGGGTTTCGCGATCTGTGGCATAGGCCAGGGCTTGGCGCACTTCGGCGCGGGCGAGCACCGGGTCTGCGAGGTTGAAACCCAGGTAATCGAGGTTGGTGCCGGAACGCTCATTGACCGCCAGGGTCGGCTGGCGCACGAGGGCCGGGATGATGTCTTGGGAGAGAGAATTCATCTCCACGTCGGCGGAGCCTTTGCGGAGTTCCAGGGCGCGGACGATGGCGTCGGGGACTACGCGGAAGCGGACGCGGGAAATGCGGGGCGTCGCTCCGCTATCGCTGCTGGGTAAAGCGAAATATTCGGGGTTGCGTTCGACGATGACTTCGTCGTCTTGCGATTGGCTGACGAAGCGGAACGGACCGGAGCCGATGGGGTGGCGGGCGAGGTCCGGCGGTGCGTTGGCGGGGACGATACCGACGGCGCCGCGGATGAGGCTGGTGGTGAAGGAGGCGTATGGCTCTTTGAGGTGGAAGATGACTGTGACTGGGTCCGGGGTTTCGATCGAGGCCACTAGGCGGAAGCCGCCGCGTTTCGGGGAACGGTTGGCAGGATTCAGGATGAATTCGAACGTGGACTTGACGTCGGTGGAGGTGAGCGGGCGGCCATCGTGGAAGCGGACGTTGCGGCGCAAGTGAAAGACGTAGGTGAGGGGATCAGGGACGTCCCAGGATTCGGCGAGGTCGCCGTGGAGGTTCATTTGGTCGTCGCGCTGGAGGAGGCTGCTGAAGAGGAGTGCGCCGATGCGCAGGGATTGGCTGTCGGTGGCGATGCGGGGATCGAGGTTTGTGGGGTTGGATTCGATTAGGAAGGTGAGGGAGGAGGGATCGCGGGTGGTGTGGGAGCAGCCGGAGAGGAAGAGCGAAGTAGCGAAGCAAAGAAGTAACGAAGGAAAGAAAAGCGGTGAGAAGGACTTAACACAGAGGGCACGAAGGCCGAACCGCAGAGCGCACAGAAAAGCAAGAAGCCTAACGCAGAGGCGCAGAGGACGCAGAGAAGAGAGTACCGCGGCGAGTCGAAACGTCGAGGCCAGAGGCGAAGAGAGATTCCTCACTTCGCGGACTCCGTTCGAAATGACGGGGTTTCGTTATTTCGGCGGGGCATAGGAGATCTTACCTAGGATCGCTGGACCGTGAGCGCCGGTGGCGCTCGGAAGATTGGAGGGACGGCGGTGGAAGGTTTCGTAGGCCAGCAGGGCGAAGGCGAAGGCTTCCTTGGCGTCTTCGGGTATGCCTAGGCGAGAGGAGGCGAGCACATCGACTTCCGGTAGCGCGGCCTCTAGCTGGGCGAGGATGAGCGGATTGCGCGCTCCGCCGCCGGAGACAATCAGCTGGTGTACTGCGACTCTTGGCAGGACGAACGAATTCAGCGCATCAACAATTGAGAGCGCGGTCAGAAATGTGGCTGCGCGAATCAAATCGGCTGGCTTGGCGCGATAGCGACGGCCCTGAGTCAGAAGTCTTCCTACATAGGTACGCCCATAGTATTCGCGTCCGGTGCTTTTTGGCGGATGCCGCCGGAAATATGGATCGCGCATCAAGTCGTTAAGAAGCGCGGGAATCCCGCGCCCGGTCATCGCCATCCGTGCATCCTTATCGAAATGTCTGCGGCCGTGGGTGAAATGCAGGACCAGGGCGTCGATGAGCATGTTGGCGGGGCCGGTGTCGAAGGCGAACACCTGTGACGGCTTGCACGCTGCTGGAAGGACGGTGATGTTGGCGATACCGCCTAGGTTTAACGAGACGCGGCCGAGCTTGGCGTGGCGGTAGAGGAGGTAGTCGGCGTAGGGAACTAGCGGAGCGCCTTGGCCGGCTGCGGCCATGTCGGCGGGGCGGAAGTCGGCGATGGTGGTGATGCCGGTGCGGGCGGCGATGATTGCTGGTTCGCCGATTTGTAGCGTCGAGGCGGTGGGGCGGCCGAGATACGGCACAGGTTGGCCTTGGTGAAAGATGGTTTGGCCGTGGCTGCCGATTAGATCGATTCGCTTCAGCGGAATGCGGAAACGCGTGCAGGCTGCGCGGGCGGCTTCGGCGAAGATTTCTCCCAGACGAAAATTGAGTTGGCTTAGGGCCCCGGCGCTGATTGGTTGCTGTTCGGCTACGCGGAGAATTTCTTTTTGGACGGGCTTAGGGAATTTTATCGTTGTGTGATGGAGGAGTTTTGCGTTTAGGTTTGGCGGGGCACCCGAGATTTTGGCTAAGGCGATGTCGATGCCGTCGGCGGAGGTGCCGGACATTAGGCCGAGGACGAGGAGGGGTCTGTTTGGCATTTGGATTGAGATGAAGAGATTTCACCACAGAGGGCGCAGAGAACACAGAGAAGAAAGATGCGGGGAGGGGAAAAAGATAACGCGGAATCGCTGACGGCAAGAGGCTCGCGGACAGATCGTGGGAATCGGATCGGCCGGGTGAGGCAAGCCCCACCCCTACAAGGACGGACTAGGAAATTTGCTTTTTTAGTTCTGCTAGGAGGTTGAGGGCGTCGATGGGCTTTAGTTGGTCGAGGTCGGCTTCGCGGAGTTTGTCTAGGACGGCGCGATCTATTGGGGTGAAGAGTAAGGATTGAGCAGCGTGACCATTGGACGCGGCTTCGGCGGCGCCGGGGGAGAGTTTTTCGCTGAGTTGGTGTTCGCTTTGTTCGTGCTTTTTTAGGACTTCGCGGGCGCGTTCGATGACGCTGCGCGGGAGGCCGGCCAGGCGAGCGACTTCGATGCCGTAGCTTTTGTCGGCGCTGCCGGGTTCGACGTGGCGTAGGAAGATGATTTCGTTGGGGGTTTCTTTTACCGAGACATGGACGTTTTTGACGCCGGGGAGAAGATCGGCGAGTTCGGTGAGCTCGTGATAGTGGGTGGCGAAAAGGGTGCGGGCGCGGGTGTGTTTCTGGAGATGCTCGACGACGGCCCAGGCGATGGACAGGCCGTCGAAGGTGGCCGTGCCGCGGCCGACTTCGTCGAGCAGGACGAGGCTTGCCGGTGTGGCGTGATTGAGGATGGAGGCCACTTCGCTCATTTCGACCAGGAACGTGGAGCGACCGCGGGCGAGGTTGTCGCTGGCGCCGATGCGCGTGAAGATCCGGTCGATGATGGGGAGCTTGGCTTGGCGCGCGGGAACGAACGAGCCGATTTGCGCCATCAGCACGATCAGCGCGGACTGGCGCAGATAAGTGGACTTGCCGCCCATGTTGGGGCCGGTGATGAGCAGAAGCTGCTGGCGGGCTGGCTCGAAATACAGATCGTTGGGAACGAAGCGCTCGCCGCGTTGGCGGAGAAGTTCTTCGATGACCGGGTGGCGGCCGCCGATGATAAGCAGCTCACCGGTGGAATTGAATTCGGGGCGCGTGTAACCGCGATCGGCGGCTAGTTTGGCGAAGGCGGTTAGGACGTCCATTTGGGCGACCGCGGCGGCGGTGCGGCGCAGGCGGGCGGCGTTGGCGGCGACACCCGAGCGAATTTCAACAAAGAGCTGGCGTTCGATTTCGAGGATGCGCTCGTCGGCGGCGAGAATTTTGCGCTCGTATTCCTTCAGCTCGGTGGAGGTGAAGCGCTCGGCATTGACGAGGGTCTGCTTGCGCTCGTAGTCGGCGGGCGCGAGATGCAGATTGGGCTTGGAGATTTCGATGTAGTAGCCGAAGACCTGGTTGAAGCGGATTTTCAGGGAACCGATGTTGGTGCGTTTGCGCTCGCGCTCTTCCATGGAGGCAATGATTTGCTTGCTGTGCTGGCTGAGGTTGCGCAGTTCGTCGAGCTCGGCGTGGTAACCGCTGCGGATCATGCCGGGATCGGTGGCCAGCGCCGGGGGCTCGTCCGCGATGGCCCGCTCGAGGCGTTCGCGGACGTCGGTGAGCTCGTCGATCTGCTCGTGGAGATGGCGCAGCAGGTCGCTGCCGCCCGCTGGCTGGGGCGTCAGAAAATTCTTCAGGATTGGCAACTGCGTCAGCGATTTGCGCAGGGCTACCAGTTCGCGTGGAGTGGCTAGGCCCAGGGTGATGCGGCTGGTGAGGCGCTCGAGATCGAGGATGCCGCGCAGCTCTTTGCGAATTTCGCCGCGCACCACGGTTTGCTGGACTAGGTGCGCCACGGCGCCGAGGCGCGTTTCGATGGCGGCGCGGTCGATGAGCGGGCGCAAAATCCAGGAACGCAGCAGGCGCGCGCCCATCCCTGTCACGGTGGCGTCGAGCGCGGCGATCAGCGTGGTGGGACCGGCGCGGCCGGCCTCTTCGGTGAAAATCGGATTGATGAGTTCGAGATTGCGCACCGAAACGGGATCGAGCACCAGCGTGTTGCGCTGCTCGTAGTAGCGGACGCGGTCGAGATGGCGCAGAGCTTCGATACTAGTGGTGGCGTCGGTCGCGGCTCCAGAGGGGTCATCATTCCTGGCGCTCGGAGAGCGCTCGACACCTCGCGCGGCATTTTCGCGCAAATAGTGAATGATGGCGCCGGCGGCGGCGAGAGCTTGATGATGGTCGTCGAGGCCAAAGCCAGTCAGTTCGGCGACGCCGAATTGCTCGCGCAGGATGCGCGCGGCGTAGTCGTACTGAAAGATCCAGTCTTCGAGGCGGGATTCGACCCCGCCAACGCCTTCGGGCAGGGAGTCCTTGGCGGTGTCGAAGAGCTGCTGCGGGCGGGGCAGCAGCGTCTCGCGAGGGTGGAGAAGCTGCAGCTCGTCGCGCAGATCGTCCTCAGCGCGCGAGCCGGAAAATTCCGTGGCCTGGAATTCTCCGGTGGACAGATCGACGAACGCGAGGCCGACCGGAGATCCGGATGGATGCTTGGCAACAGCCGCGAGGAAATTATTTTCGCGGGCGTCGAGCACAGCGCCGTCCGTAGCCGTTCCAGGAGTGATGACCCGGACGACCTCGCGACGAACGATTTTCTTGCCGGGCCCGGGCTGCTCCATCTGGTCGCAAATGGCAATTTTGAAACCGGCGCGAATCAAGCGGGCAACGTAGCCGTCCGCGGCATGATACGGAACGCCGCACATGGGTATGGGCTGGCCTTTTTCGCGATTGCGCGAAGTCAGCGTGATCTGCAGCTCCCGCGAGGCCAACATGGCGTCTTCGTAGAAAAGCTCGTAGAAATCGCCCAGGCGAAACAGCAGCAAGGCGTGGGGATAGCGCGCCTTGATCGTCTGGTACTGCTGCATCAGCGGTGTAGAAGCCTCGATCATCGAGAGAGAAAGGCGCGCCTCATTCGCGAATTCCAAGCTGCGTCAACAGGAAGGCGTAGTCCAGCGCGATTTCGCGCAGATAGTCGTAGCGGCCGGAGGCGCCCCCGTGTCCCGCGCCCATATTGGTTTTCAGGAGCAGCGGGTGGTTGTCGGTTTTGAGCGTGCGCAGCTTGGCGACGTATTTGGCGGGCTCCCAATACATCACCTGGCTGTCGTTCAGCCCCGTTTTTACCAGCATGGTGGGATAGACCTTGGGCTCGAGGTTGGTGTAAGGGCAGTAGCTCTTCATGTAGAAATAGTCGTCCGCGATTTGCGGGTTGCCCCATTCCTCGTATTCGCCGACGGTGAGCGGCAACGAGGCGTCCAGCATGGTGTTGAGCACGTCGACGAAGGGAACGTGGGTGATGACCATCCGGAAAAGCTCGGGGCGCATGTTGGTGACCGCGCCCATCAGCAGTCCGCCGGCGCTGCCGCCTTCGATGATCAATTGGCGCGGCGAAGTGTACTTTTCCGCGATCAGGTGCTCGGCGGCGCGGATGAAGTCCGTGAATGTATTGCATTTTTTTTGCAGGCGGCCGGCGTCGTGCCACGGTTTGCCGAGTTCGCCCCCGCCGCGGATGTGCGCGATGGCGTAGATCACGCCGCGGTCAAGCAAGCTCAGGCGATTGGAGCTGAAGCCGACCGGAATGGAGATTCCATAGCTGCCGTAGCCATAGAGGAGCAGTGGCGCGTTGCCATCGCGGGGCGTGTCGCGGCGATGGACGACGGAGATGGGGATGCGCGTGCCGTCGGAGGCGATGGCATGCAGGCGTTCGCTGGCGTATTGCGTCGCGTCGTAACCGCCGAGGACCGGTTGCTGCTTGCGCAGCAGGCGTTCGCGGGTGGCGAGGTCGTAGTCGAAGACCGAGCGCGGCGTCACGAAGGATTCGTACTGGAAACGAACGCTGTTGGTGTCGAACTCAGGATTTGCGCCGAGCGATGCGTTATAGGCCGGCTCGGTGAATTCGATGCGGTGCGAGGCGGCCAGGACGTCGCCTTTTGCACTTACGTTCGCGGTGGCTTGCGGAAGATCGACGACCCGCAAGTAGGGAAGGCCGTCTTCGCGCTCGAAAAGGACCAGGTGTGATTGAAAGGCTTCGGCCGCGGCCAGCATCACTTCCGAACGATTGGGGATGAACTCGCGCCAGAATTTTCGGCGTGGGTCTTCGACGCCCACGGTCATCAGGCGGAAAGTGCGTCCGCCGGAATTGGTGCGCACATAGAAGATGCCGCCGAGCTGGGTGGCGTCGGCGGGATGGTGGTCGACGTAATATTCGTGGGTGTCTTCGCGAAAGGCCACCAGCCGAAATTCGCCTTGCGGCTGATCGGCGGCCAGGAAGCGAACCTCACTGGTGGTGTGGCTGGCCACGGTGAGCAGCAAAAACGCGCCGCTGCGAGTGCGGTCGACCTCGATGCGGAAGCGTTCGTCGCTCTCTTCGTACAGGAGCGCGTCCGGCTCACCGGAACCTAGAACGTGACGATGCAGCCGATAGGAGCGCTTGGTAGTCTCGTCTTCGACGGTGTAGAACAGGGTGCGGTTGTCGGCGGCCCACGCCACGCTGGTCACCCGCTCGACGACCTTCGGCAGCGTTTCTCCGGTGCGCAGATCTTTGATGTGCAGCATGAATTGCCGGAATCCGGTGGTGTCCGCCGAATAGGCGAGCAATTGGTTGTCGTCGCTGACCGCAAACGAGCCCAAGCCCAGGAACGAATGGCCCTCGGCCAGCGCGTTCAAATCCAGCAGCAACTCTTCGGGAGCGCCCTCTTCATCCCGCTTCCGGCAATGGATCGGATATTGTTTGCCTTCCTCGGTGCGCGTGAAATACAGGTAGCCGCGCAGGCGGTAGGGCACGGAGAGATCCGTCTGCAAAATCCTCCCAAGCATTTCGCGATAGAGATTTTCTTGAAAGCCTTCCGTGCCTCGCATGGCGGCTTCGGTGTAGGCATTCTCCGCGTTCAGGTAGGCAATGACCTCGGGATTCTGCTTTTCACGCAGCCACGCGTAGTGGTCCATGCGGCGATCGCCGTGGAGCACGTGCTCGAGGGGTTCACGGCGGGCCAGCGGAGGCGGCGCGTTTTCCGCGCCGATCACTTCCGGCGAAACACCGGACGTTGCCATGTTGGAGTTCGGGTTCATGTGTCTCTTTGATCGGTGCGCGCGGCGGGTTCGGCTGCCGGCGAAGGGGATCGCCTTCGTCCGTTATACTACACCGGAAGCCGATGGCGCGAGAAAGCGCACGGGAACGCGCTCGGGGAAGCACATGGGGACAGAGACCGAAATCAAGCTGCGCGTTCACGACCTGAAGGAGCTTCGCGCGGCGTTGCAAAGGTTGGGCGCGCGGTCCGTTTTTGCCGGGACCGGGCGCGTTTTTGAATCGAACTTGCTTTTCGACACACCGGGGAATCAACTGGCCAAGCGCGGAGAACTGCTGCGGATCCGCACGGAGAAACCGGTGCATCACTCCTCGAAACGCTCGGAACCCGGAAGAGAACGTACGTTGCTCACGTTCAAGCGCCCACTCGCGCCCAAGCGCTCCCCGGCCGGTGCTCCGAGTCGCGACCGGCACAAAGTGCGGGAAGAAATCGAACTACAGGTCCAGGATGCTCAGGCCCTGGAGAAGATTTTCGAAGGCCTGGGCCTGCGCGGTTGGTTTCGATACGAAAAGTTTCGAACCACCTTGCAGTTACCGAAATCACGGCGCTGGGCCAAGGGACTCCTGGTGGAACTCGATGAGACCCCGATCGGGACCTTTGTCGAGCTCGAGGGTCCGCCCCAAGCCATCGACCGAGTCGCAAGATTATTAGGATTTTCGAAGCGTGACTACATCGTGACCAGCTACTTGGGTTTGTATCTGCAGGAATGCCGCCAGCGCGGCGAAGAACCGGGCCACATGGTGTTCCAAAAGGGAAGATGAGTACACGATCCACCAGAAAAACAAAAATCTTCCCGCAAATGCCATTCTTTTCTTGACAATGCGGCGCGTGCGGCTTATCAATTCATCTGGGATCGCGAAAACGCGGGGAATTTTCCTGCGTGATCGCAAGGCGATCAGACACTAAGGAATGAATTCTCTACCGATGTGCGGGTCCAGCGAATTCGAACCTGGCCCTGGCCGATTGCGACCGGGGCGCTGCGCAAGGGTCGCGCAACCGATAGGCGTTCGAACCGCGTCGCGCGAGAAAGAAGCGCCGGCGCGAATGGACAGGCGGGGAGGGTTCACGGCGGGCTAAAGGTAAGTCCATTTGTATCAGGTGCTTGCCCGCCGCCGGAGTTTCTAGGTGCGCGGGTTTTTTGTTGTCAGCAAGTAGCCCAGTCGAAGCTTGGAACGACCCGGTAGAAGGGCGGCGGCACATGCAATTGTATGCGACGGAATTGATGGGTTCGGAAACCTACGACGATCAGGGCCATTTTGTCGGCCGCGTGCGTGAATTCTTTGTCGAGCCCGCGGAGCAGCCCAACCGCGTCTCGCATTTCTTGCTTTCTCGCGGCCGCTTTCAGCCCTTGCTGGCGCGCCACGACCAAGTGGCGGCCATTGCGCCCGGCACCATCCGGTTGAACTGCAGCGAGCGGGCCCTCGCTGTTTACACGCCGAATGAAGCGTGGCTGGCGGTCCGCAAGGATCTCCTGGATCAGCAGATCATCGACACCAAGGGGCGCAAGGTCGTGCGCGTCAACGACCTGGACCTGACCGAGCAGCGCACCAACGGAAACGTCGAACTACGGCTCACGCAGGTGGACGTGGGCCTCCCAGGAGCGGTGCGCCGGCTGTTGCAAGGGGTGATTTCCCCGGGCATGATCCGCAAACTGCAAAGCAAGCTTCCGCAACGCGCCATTCGCTGGGAATTCGTCAATCTGGTCGAGCCCGACCCGCTGCGCCGGCTGAAGCTGCGCATCACCCACGAAAAACTCGAGGACTTGCACCCTGCGGACCTCGCCGAAATCATGGAGGACCTCTCGGCGGCCGAGCGCCAGGGAATCATCGCCTCCCTAGACGAAGAGACCGCCGCGGCGGTGCTAGCGGAACTGGACGAGCGCCTCACCACTCAGATCGTCGAAAAAATGGACCCCGAGCGGGCCGCCGACATTCTCGAAGAAATGGCCCCGGACGCCGCCGCCGACCTGCTCGCGGAGTTGCCCAAAGAGACCTCGGATGAATTGTTGCAAGAAATGCCGGGCCGCGAAGCCGACGAAGTACGCGAACTGCTGTCTTTCGGCGAGTCCACTGCCGGCGGAATGATGAACCCGGAATTCGCATTTGTCGGCGAAAGCTCATCGCGCGACGAAGTGCTGGAATGGATGCGTTCCCAGGATTTGAATTTGGATCAGCTGGATACCGTCATCCTGCTGGACAAAGCCGCGCAGTTTTCCGGGACCGTGGCGGTAGCCAAGCTGCTGCTGGCTGCCTCGGAGCAGTCGCTGGCCGAATTGAAAACCGAGCCGCTGCTCAGCGTCTCAGTGGATGCCGATGAAACCGACGTCTTTGAGCTGTTCGACAAATACAACCTGCGAACGCTGACCGTGGTGGACGAAGGGAACCGCCCCATCGGCACGATCACCGTGGACGACGTGGTATCCCGCTTGGTCAAGAAATAGCCATCGCCCGGGAAAATATTCATGAATTGGGAATCCATATCGGCGAGAGTGGACGGCCTGCGGACGCGGGGCAGCGACCTCCAAACCCGCCTGCGCGGCCTGCGGCGGCGCTTGACGCTGCTGCTGGCGGTGGTCGGGCCGGGGCTGATCACCTCCAACGTGGACAACGATGCCGGGGGCATCTCGACCTACGCGCAGGCCGGGGCGCAGTACGGCTACGCCCTGCTGTGGTCGCTGATTCCCATGACCATCGCGCTATACGTCACCGAGGAGATGTGCGCCCGGATGGGCGTGATCACCGGCAAAGGTCTCTCCGACCTGATTCGCGAAGAATTCGGGTTCCGCCCCACCTTTTTCGTGATGGTCACCGGCTTTTTCGTGGACCTGGCTAACGTGGTGGCGGAGTTTGCCGGCGTGGCCGCCGCCATGCAAATCTTTGGCGTCAGCAAATACATCGCGGTGCCCATCGCGGCCATCATCGTGTGGGTGCTGGTACTGCGCGGAACGTACCGGCAGGTGGAGGTCATCTTCTTCGCCGCTTGCGGATTCTATCTGGCCTACGTGTTCTCGGCCTTTCTAGCCAAGCCGGACTGGTTGGAGGCCGCGAAACACACCGTAATTCCCAATCTGAGTTTCGACTCCGGCTACCTGGTGATGCTCACCGGACTCATTGGAACCACCATCGCCCCCTGGCAATTCTTTTATCTGCAGGCCGGATTTGTGGAGAAGAAAGTCGGCCCGCGCCAATATCCCCAGGCCCGAGCGGACGTGCTGATTGGCAGCATCAGTTGCATGCTCATCGTGTTCTTCATCATCGTGTGCACGGCGGCGACCTTGTATGTCACCGGGCATCGCAACATCACCGACGCGGGACAAGCCGCGCAGGCGCTCATTCCTTTGGCGGGCAAGTGGGCAGGGCTGCTGTTTGCCTTTGGTCTTCTTAACGCCTCGCTCTTTGCGGCCTCCATCCTGCCGCTCTCCACCGCCCACGTGATTTGCGAGGGCCTCGGCTTTGAAGCGGGAATCGATCACAAGTTTCGCGAGGCGCCCATCTTCTATTGGCTATACACCGTACTCATCGCCGTCGGAGCCGGCATCGTGCTTCTCCCCAACGCACCGCTGTGGAAGATCTTGATTTTCTCTCAGGTGGGTAACGGGATTTGGCTGCCGGTGGTGGTTATCTTCATCCTGCTGCTGGTCAACCGCCGCGACCTGATGGGCGAGTACGTCAACACGCTGACCTTTAACATCGTGGCCTGGGCCACGGCCGTGGCCATGATCATTTTGACCCTGGTGCTGTCGTATACGGCAATTTTCCTCAGTGGCCCCCCATCCCCCTGATGTAGGACAGGACACTACGGCGTTGCGCCGCTGCCGAAACGTATGTTAACTTTGCGGCGTAAAGGGGAATCTTCAGGAACGCCGTACGCCGCCAATGAAATCTCACACCACGCTGCAAGTTGCCATTCCCGCATCGCTCGGGCCAGTTACCGGCGAAGAAGCACAGCTCCTGGCCAAGCTGGACCTGGCGCGCCTGCCCCGGCACGTGGCGGTGATCATGGACGGCAACGGCCGTTGGGCGCAGCGTAAACACCTGCCCCGCGTGGCCGGCCACCGCGTGGGCACCCAGACGGCCCGCTCGACCATCGAGACCTGCGCCCGGCTTAAGATCGAAGCCCTGACCCTGTATGCCTTTTCCGTCGAGAATTGGCGGCGCCCCAAGACCGAAACCGATTTTCTCATGCAGCTTTTGCGGGAATATCTGCGCACGGAAATGCCGCTCATCCAGCGAAACGACATCCGCATGCGCTTTCTGGGCCGCGCGGAGGAGCTTCCCGCGGGCGTGCAGCAAGACATGCGCAACGCCGAGGAGAAGACCTCTGGGAACCGCGGCATGGTCTTGTGTTTGGCGCTCAACTACGGCGGGCGCGCGGAGATCGTCGATGCCGCCAACGCCATTCTGGCGGAGCGCGAGGCGCAGGGCGTCCAAATCCGCATCACCGAGGAAGAGCTTTCCCAGCGCATGTACACCGCGGGATTGCCGGACCCCGACCTGTTGATCCGCACCAGCGGTGAAATGCGGGTGAGCAATTTCCTGCTGTGGCAGATCGCTTACGCGGAGATTTTGGTGACCGAAACCCTGTGGCCCGACTTCAACCGCGCCCGACTGCTTGAAGCTTTCGTGGAATTTCAGAAACGCGAGCGGCGCTACGGCGGCATCGGCGAAAGCGGTTCTTCCTCTCTATTGCCGGCGCGCGTGGCCGGAGAGTGAGTTTTCCGGTTCGTACGCGCTTACGCTGCTTGGTGATCCCTTCTGCGTGATTTCCTTCCCCCGATATGATGTGATGGAGCTGGTGACCTGCCGGGGGATTTCCGTCCTATGACGTGGAAGAGAGTGGCTACCGCCGCTGTGCTGATTCCGCTTGTGGTTGGGCTAGTGGTGTTCGGCTCGACGGCTTGGGTAGCTGTGGCGACCGCGCTGGTCATCGAGATCGCCCTCTTTGAGTATTTTTCGTTGGGCGATGCGATAGGGCATCGGGCCTATCGTTTCTGGACAGCCTCGTGCGCGCTGCTGCTGGTTTACACGCAGTGGATTGCGGCGATTGAGCCTACCTATCAGTTGGAGGGCGGTCTCGCGCTGCACCGGCAGCTTGGGTGGTTTGCCGCTGGCCTGGGCGATACCCAGATGATATTTTTTCTGTTTGTGCTGGGCGTCGCGGCGCTGACCCTGTGGACTCGGCGGCCCCTGGTAGAAGCACTGCCGGCGGCGGGTATCAGCGCCAGTGCGCTGCTCCTGGTGGCCTTGCCGCTGACCTTTGCGGTGCGGTTGCACGGACTGGGCAGCGAAGGCCCGCGATTGCTGCTCTTCGCCCTGGTGATCACCTGGATTGGCGACACCGTAGCCTACTTTGTGGGCCGCGCGATCGGAAAGCATCCCCTGGCTCCACATCTGAGCCCCAAGAAAACGTGGGAAGGCAGCGTGGCGAGTTTCGCCGGCTCGCTGGCGGTGGGGGCTTTGTTCAGCCGGTGGCTGAGCGCGCCCGTGCCGCACCTCCTGGCCATGGCTGCGGCTGGCAACCTTGCGGGGCAGGCCGGCGATCTGCTGGAATCCGCGTATAAACGCAGCGCGGGAGTGAAGGATTCCGGCGGATTGCTGCCCGGGCACGGGGGCATCCTGGACCGGATCGACGCGCTGATTCTGGCCATTCCGGTTGTCTGGTATTATTGGGTGTTGATTTACTCGCCTGGAAACTAGGTCGGTTTGCAGTTTCGCTTTGCGAAAGTCTGAAAAATCAGAAGGAACGGCTTCGTGGCGCAATCATTCACCAAATTGGCGATTCTGGGCTCGACCGGCTCGATTGGCAGGCAATGCCTGTCGGTCGTGGAGTCCCTCCCCGAGCGATTCCGCGTGCTGGCCTTGGCTGCGGGCGGTAACCTCGACGAATTGGCCGGCCAGATCGAGCGGCACCGGCCGGAAATTGTGTCGGTGGGAGACGCCGCGAAAGCGGATGAACTGGCCAAGCGGCTGGCGTCCAAAGGTGTTTCGCCGCTGCCCGCGATTCACCACGGACGCGAGGGCATCCTGGCCGTGGGGACGCATCCAGCCGCGGACATGGTCGTTTCCGCCGCCGTCGGTGTGGTCGGGCTGGAAGCCACCTACGAGGCCATCAAGCTCGGAAAGCACGTAGCGCTGTCCAACAAGGAAGTGCTGGTGGCAGCGGGCGAGTTGGTCATGGCCGCGGCCAAGCAAGCTGGAAGGGAACTCCTCCCGGTAGATAGCGAGCACAATGCCGTCCATCAATGCCTGCGGGGCGGAGAACGCGGCGAGGTGCGCCGCCTGGTGCTGACCGCTTCCGGGGGACCATTTCGCAAGACCCCGCTTGCAACGCTAAAAAGCGTTACGCCGGAACAAGCGCTGGCGCACCCGAACTGGCGCATGGGCAACCGCATCTCGATCGATTCCGCCACCATGATGAACAAAGGCTTTGAAGTAATCGAGGCGCGCTGGCTGTTCGGCATGCGCCCGGATCAAATCGACGTGGTCATCCATCCCCAATCCACGATTCACTCCATGGTGGAATTTGTGGATGGTTCTGTTTTGGCACAACTCGGACCAACCGACATGCGCATGCCCATCCAATATGCGTTAACCTACCCTGAGCGCCTGGCATCCAAGCAAGTGGCCTTGGATTGGTCGAGGCTCCGCCGCCTGGATTTCGCGAAGGTCTCGACGCGGCGATTCCCGTGTCTGCGCCTGGCGCGAGAAGCGATGAAGAAGGGCGGGGCGCTGCCTTGTGCGCTGAATGCCGCGGACGAAGTTGCCGTGGCGGCATTCCTGGAGCGGCGGCTGGCGTTCTTGGGCATTCCGGAAGTGATTGAGCGGGTGCTGGGACGTACGCCCCGGATGCGCTTCGAGAAGATGGACGATGTGCTTGTGGCGGACAAGGAAGCGCGTCGTATGGCGGTCGAAGAAGTAGGGCGTTTGGCGGTGAGCGTGGCAGCAGCGTCGTAGACTTTGTCGTGCGTGGTCCCCATTAGGCAGGGGGATCGACAGAGAAGGGAACCCAAATCGTATGGATTTGCTCTTGGGCGTGGCGCTGGTACTCGGCGTGATGATTTTGGTGCACGAGTGGGGACATTTCATCGCCGCCCGGATATTTGGCGTGCGCGTGGACGTGTTCTCGATCGGTTTCGGGCCGCGGCTATTTGGCTGGAAGCGCGGTGCGACGGACTATCGCCTCAGCGCGATACCTCTCGGCGGCTATGTGCGCATGGCCGGGGCGGACCTTTCCGAGGTGGACGCCGGCGAGCAAGCGCCCACGGGAGCGCCCGATGAGTTGATGAGCAAACCACGCTGGCAGCGGGCGGTGATCGCATTCTCCGGCCCGGCGGTGAATCTGCTTTTTCCCATTTTGCTGTTGACTGCTTACTTCGTCGCGATCGGTGTGCCCTATCCCAAATTTGAAGACGAGGCTGTCGTCGCGAATGGTATACCCGCAACCTCACCAGCCGCTGCTGCAGGATTGCGAGCCGGCGACAAGGTTGTTTCCATTAACGGGGAACCCGCCAAAGATTGGGCGCACGCAGGCAAAATCATCAGCCTGGTGGAACCGAATTCCAAGATCTCGGTGGAAGTCGAGAACGCCGGTGCGCGCCGGACACTCGAAATGCCCGTTCAAGCCAAGGACATCGAGCAGCCCGAACGTTTGATCGGGTTCGCGCCGGTAAAGCCTCTGCTCGAGGATGTCGCGCCTGGAATGCCCGCCGCGCGCGCGGGACTCAAGGAAAATGATTTGATCCTTTCCGTGGATGGCAAAAAGATTGAGTGGTGGGGAGAATTCACCGAGCGAATTCGGGGATCGAACGGAAAGCCAGTAGCGCTGGAAGTGGAGCGCAAGGGCCAGGTGCTGCCTCTAACGGTGACGCCGGCGCCCCAGCCGGCCCCCAATGATCGCGGTGAGACCGTCTATCAAATTGGCGTGCAGCGGCATGAGGATTTGTCCTACCGGCGAGTCAACTTCGTGGACGGCACGCGCGACGCGGGTCTGAAGACCTTTGAGACCATCGAGGAAACCCTGGGAGTCGTGGGCAAGCTGTTCAGCGGCCGCGTCTCGGTGAAGCAACTGCAAAGCGTGGTAGGAATCTCGCGCGCCGCGGGACAGGCGGTGCATCAGGGGCCGCTCGCCGTGATCTCCCTGATGGTGCTCATCAGCGTGAACCTCGGAATCCTGAATCTTCTGCCCATTCCGATTCTCGACGGCGGCACCATCCTGCTGCTGGCCATTGAGGGTGGATTGCGCCGCGACCTGAGCCTCTCGTTCAAAGAGCGCTTCGTGCAGGTGGGCTTGGTCTTCCTCTTGGTGCTGTTCGCCTACGTTATGTACAATGACGTCGTGCGGTTGTTGCCGACCCATTCCTAGCTCATTGGTCTCAGCTCGCTGGGCGCCGCACCTCCGGAGAGCCAGCATGTCTACATCACCGCAGCACCGGGCCTCCACCACCGAGCGCCTCAATACCGCGGAAACCACCGGCAGGCTGCAGCAGACCCTGGGCAAGAAGGGCATTCGCCTCACCCGCCAGCGGCGCGTCATCCTGCAAGTCATGGATGACGCCGAGCAACACCTGGACGTCGACCAAATCCTCGAACGCGCGCAAAAGATCGACCCCGGCGTGCACCTGGTCACCGTCTACCGCACCATCGACCTCCTCAAGAAACACGGTTTGATCGACGAATTGGATCTCCTGCACCTGCGCGGCGACCGCCACTACTACGAGACCCACGGCCCCCGCGACCACATCCATGTAGCCTGCCTGAGCTGCGGAAAAGTACGCGAATTCGAGAGCCGCCTCTACGAGCAGCTAAAAGAACAAATCGCCCGCGACTTCCACATGAAGGTCACCGTCTCCCGCACCGAAGTCGGCGGCTATTGCGAGGAGTGCCTGCCGAAAATCAAACAGTAGATTGTTTCAACCTGCAGCGGACCAGGACGGAAACCCCGTTCCTCAAAGCTTGGGCTGCGACACTGTTCTCTTTACTCGCCACTCGTCACTCGTCACTCGCCACTCGCCACTTCCTCTCGGGGGCTGCGCCTGCTCGGCTCTCATTTCAAGCACCGGAGGTGCGGTATAGGTTAGCCCAGCGCGTAAGCGCTGGGTGCGTGATACACAAGAAGCGGAGCACCGGAGGTGCGGCACGTTTCTCATCGCTACGCACAAAGCGTGGGCGTGAGGGCCTGCTGTGAACAGGGCAGGAATCTGCTTTTTCTTTGCTTCGCCCCCAGGTGTCATCTTTGCTGCCACTCGTCACTCGCCACTTCCTCTGACGGGGCTCGTTTTTTCTCATAGCGTTTGGAGGTATTCCGAGCAAGGGGAACTTCCCGTCTGTCCCTCGCGCCGTCGTCCCTCGCGCCGTCCCTCGCGCCCCTAAGAATCGAGGAGAGGATATCACTGGGCCACGTCTCGCAAAAGTAGAGAGACGCGGAGGGTGCCCCAGGTTCGGGGTGGGAACCTGGGTCTTGGGGTGGCCGTTTCCCACTTGAGGTTTCCCATGCCGGCTGGTTTGCAGCGCTACCACGGTCGGGGTCATCTGCACTTCCTTACCTTCAGATGCTATCGCCGTCTGCCGCTTTTGAAGACCGTCCGGGCGCGACCCGAACTACAACCCCAAGACCCAGGTTCAAACGGCGAACCTGGGGCACCCTCCGTGTTGTTCTGGCTCGTGAAGTGAAAGAAGTTTGCTCGTTCGATCGGCGGGGTGACCGAGAAAATGAGGGGTCCGTCATCCGGGCCACGCGCCAAGTGTACCGCCCAATGGAGTACGCTCGACTTATCGGGCTCAAGGAAACAAGCGCCTTAGCCGTTGCCCCCAGACATTCCAATCCCGATTCCAGTTTGCAGCCACCTCCTGTCGAAACGCGAATGCAACAACGACGTACGATACGCTGATAGTTGCGCTCACCATAGAAAGTGGCCAACGCCAAAGTCGTGAATGAAACGTATCAAATAACCCTGATGCGGCCCCAAAATAGATCGCGCCGATCAGCATGAGTAGGCGTTGACGAGGGGTGTCTTCATCTCTTCGATTCAGTCCCCACAAGAGAAGAAACAGAAGGCCCCCAGAGTAGCCCGCATTTGTTAACGCGTGTCCCCATTCGGCCCAGCTGCCCATTCTCGCTCCTCCCGAATTGGTTGATACATTGTTGACATAAGAATCGAGGAGAGGATATCACTGAGCTACGTCTCGTAAAAGTAGAGAGAGACGGAGGTGCCCCAGGTTCGGGGTGGGAACCTGGGTCTTGGGGTTGCCGTTCTCTCTGTGGAACTCGGGTGTGGAACTCGGGAACTCCGGGGGAACTCGGGGGGAACTCGGGGGGGAACTCGGGGGGAACTCGGGG
>Ga0210384_10000376_pt1 | contig 68583 bp, 52 predicted proteins | sample IncBWH2MmetaG_FD_160574 | JGI IMG/M metagenome (GOLD analysis project Ga0210384, IMG submission 160574) | Forest soil microbial communities from Barre Woods Harvard Forest LTER site, Petersham, Massachusetts, United States - Inc-BW-H-2-M | ecosystem: Environmental > Terrestrial > Soil >... | reverse complement strand
GGCCGTGCTGGGGGCGGGGGTGGTGGCTACGGTGGTCGCGGCGGCGGTGGCGGCGGACGCGGTGGTGGCGGCGGTCGCGGCGGTGGTGGTGGCGGACGTGGCGGCGGTGGCGGAGATCGTGGAGACCGCGGGAACCGCTGGTAATTAGACCTTCCAGATTGAAAAGCGGCGTCTCTTTCCCTCGGGATGCCGCTTGAAACCTTCCTCGAAATCCTCAGGTATAGCCGTGTGTGTGTTTGGTAGGTTCTCTTGCAACATTTGGGACAGAAGTGCGTCTATAGAAGTAGGTCCATGCGGACGTCGAGTGGAGCGGCTTCCTTCTGCTTGTGAATTTGCTTCGATATCGCGCAGGCTGGGCAGCATAAGAAGGAGATCTCTCTTCGTGGTCACACCTGGGCGACGGCGCAATCGAGCGAGTTCTCCACTGGCGAAAGTTTGCCGTTGCGTATAGTATCCCGCGCCTAACGGACGCCCCCGCCGCCTTCTAGAGACAGAGCAGCCGTCTTCGCAACCGGGAGTACCGCGCGCGAAACAAATCACCCGGTAACGTGTTTGAAACAGTAGGCAAGGAATATGACGCAAGACGCCGAATGTGAAGTATGTTGAGCCCCTGGCAGCCAGCCTCCCCAGCGAGGGATTCCTAATTTCGAGGGCTGCGGGTGGTACAAGCAATGCCTGATGAATTCGAGACGAACCTTCTGGCCGCTCCGTGCATCCAAACGGCAGAAGAGGACGTATCAACAAAGAGAACGATGACAACGTGGCACAAACGCGATTGGCAGCAATTTTATGAACTGGCGCGCCGCCCTTGGCAGCGTCACCGCCCGCCGCGGCCCGTGTATCCGACGGGGTTGAATCGCGTGCTGCCCGCGCAAGGTTTTAGTTTGTCCGAGCTGGATGATGCCGGCGTCAACCTCGATCAAGCCGAGCAGCTTGGCTTGCCCGTCGATGCAGGTCGCATCGGTGCGTATGGTCCGAATGTCACCGTGCTGCGCGACTTCGTGCGCTCCTCGCGCCAACCGCTGTAATTCCTTTTAAATTTCAGTTACTGCTTCGCTTACTCCTGACTTGCGGAGCGAATCGCAACGAGATCCATCGACTTGCCGTCGCCCTCTTGCAAACTGACGCTCTGGCCTTTCGCTTCGAACTGCTTCAGAAAATCCGGATCTTCCCATGCGTTCGGTTCCACCTGTTCCCAACTGAAGAGTTTGTAATCGCCAGGCGCGATGCCCCGGATATCGAAACGGCCGTATTGGTCGGTAGTTCGTTGCTTGAAGAGATGAAACTCGCTCAGGTGAGCGTCATCCGGCACAAGGGCCACCCAAACTCCAACGGCGGGCAAGCCGTCGGCATCCGTGACCATTCCCTGAATGTGCGCTCCCCGCGAACTGATGATCACTTCAAGAGTGGCCTGCGTTCCGCGAATCACGTTGAACTCGTCGTCGGAGACTTCCATTCCGGCGTAACGGATGGATTTCAAGTAGCAATCTTGGGTCTGGCCAAAGGTCGTTAAGCGGTAGAGGCCTTCGGAGATATCGCGAAGGGAAAACACTCCGTTCGTAGCGACACGCGCCTGCGCGCCATAAATGAAAACGGTGCCGACGGGTCTCACAGATACCGTTAAGGGATCTTTATCGAGCCCTGGTCTCGGGTCCCAATTGATCACGCCGCGAATATCCATTCCTGGCAGCAGGTTGAGCTGCAGGCCCTCGGCGTCGATGTTCGTGATGTCGACAGACTGGCGCGCCTGATACCTTCGTCCCCCGTCGTCAAACCAGAATGCCGTGAGGGTGTAAGAGCCCGGCAAAACGTTTTGAATCTCAAACGCGCCATCTGGTTTATCGACCAGCGACTGCCGGGGAGGAACACTCCAGCCCAACCCGGCTGATCGCGGTTCGAGTGCGAGGATTACATTCGCACCGCCTCGCCGTGCTGCGAAGCTATTGGAGTTATTAACGTGGCCGCGAATGCTGTACACCGTGGTGGGTTCCAGCAGAAAATCGGTGGACGAAACCTCTTCACCCGTTTTTATTGTGATGGCCACGCCCTTGGCTGGATCGGTGCTGTTGGGACGTTGGCACATACCCTGATTTGCCCGCGTCCGCAGCGTCCTCGTCGTCTTCGCCAGGTTCCAGGCGTTGCCCGGGCTTGTAGATCGCGCTGACGAAATAGCGGCCCGGGCGCAGCCCAAACAGGCGGTACTCGCCGAGATCATTGGTCACCACCGTTACTTCGCCGGAAAGCGTTCGCTTTCCCCTTGTATACGTCGCGCGCAGTGCGCTGACCCGCACCCACGGCAAAGGATCGCCGTTTTCATTCTGGACGCGCCCGCTAATCACCGCCGAAGGGAGCAGGCGGAACAACAAGTCCTTCAAATCCTGTCCGGGGCTGAGAGCGAGGATAGCGCCAGGATCATTTGGAGTTCTCTGCCCATATTCCTGCGTAACGTAACCGTTGCGAATCACGCGCAAGCGATAGCGCCCGGGCTCGATGCCTTTCACTTCGAACCGCCCGCCAAGATCGCTCACGCCGGAAAACGTGCGCGTGTGGTCGTCAACGCTTTGCAAACGCACCGTAGAGGACGGCAGCGGGGCGCTTCCCTCCAGCTTCACAACGAGGCCCGACACGCTGCACACAGTCGGCTTTGCCGGATCGGCGGAAGGATTGCGGGCTTGCGCGGCAGACGATGAGGCGGCGAGAAGTCCAAGCAAGGCGATGAGAGCTGGCTTCATCACTTTCTCCAGCGGCAAGAGTATATGATACCGGGCTTACCACACTAGGATGCGATGAGCTGGCCAGAATGCCGTTCGCGATGGGAGATTCGCCCGAACAGCAGGGAGAGGACGTTATGAATCGATTTCTGCTCGCCGCTACGCTCGCGGTCCTGCTTGGAGCGCCTTCGACGCCCGACTACTCCATTCAAGCCATACGCCTCGCCAACTCTCCTGGCGATTCCGTCGCGGACATGGTCGTGGGTGCTCCCAAGGACGAAAAAATCGACACCATCTACGCCTTTTGGCTGATCCGCGGCGGCGGACGCAATATCCTTTTCGACAGCGGCTTTCACCGCGAGCGCTGGTTTAAAGAATGGACCATCAAGGACTACCTCCGGCCCGGCGAGGCCGTGAAACTTGCTGGAGTGAACCCTGAAGAAGTCACGGACATTGTCATCAGCCACGCGCACTGGGACCACATGGGCGGAATCGATCTCTTCCCCAAGGCCATCGTGTGGATTCAGAAGGAAGAATTTCGCTACTACACCGGCCCGGCGTGGCAGCCTGGCGGGGACCATGGCGGGATAGATCCCGATGACGTTCAGCAACTGGTGCGGCTGAATACCGAAGGGCGTTTGCGTCTGGTGGACGGCGACAACGTCGAGATATTCCCTGGCATTCGCGCGTATACGGGAGGGCGCCACACGTTTGCCTCGCAATACCTGCGAGTCGACGGCAATCCGCCATTCGTCCTGGCATCGGATAACGTCTACCTCTATCGCAACCTCGCCGAGCACAAAGCCAGCGCCACATTCTCCGACGCCGATCATGCCGCCAACATCGCCGCACAGTCGCGGATGATTGAGCTTGCTGGCGGCAATCCCGACCGCGTCATCCCCGGCCACGACGCCGCCCAATTCCAGAAATATCCCACCGCCGCCCGCATCGCCAAAATCAAATAGCCTCCTTGTAGCGGGTGCTCCACCCGCACCACACGCCAAGTAGGTTGACCCTAAACGAGCGCTCTTGTATGTTCAAAGCCTACGCTGGAGAAAGGTAAGTCGGCAATCCGGCAAGAGGCCTTGGTCCGGGAGAACGAGTATGGCAGTGAAAATCGAACTGCCTGAGGATATTGAGCACCACCTTGAAAAGCAGTGGGGCAATCTACCCAGACACGCCCTCGAGTCCCTCGCGATCGAAGGTTACCGCGCGCGTGTTCTTAGTCGCTCGCAGGTTAGGCGGATGCTTGGGTTCGAAACCGGCGTGGAAGTCGATGAATTTATGAAGGCTGCCGGTATCCCTTTTGATTACAGTGTGAACGATTTCGAGCACGACGGGGAAACGAGTCAGTATCTGCGAGAAGCGCGAAGTAAGGAAATGCATGGGCGATGATCGTCATCGCTGACACCAGTCCCCTTCACTATCTTGTCCTTCTCGAACACGCTGAAGTCCTGCAACACCTATATGGCCGTGTAATCATCCCAAAAGCTGTCGTCCGCGAGCTTCAAGCCGAGAAAACGCCGCCTCGCGTGAAGCAGTGGATTGCAAGCCCTCCATCCTGGCTCGAAGTACGAGAAATCACTGCGCCACCCGACACGGCGTTGGCAGAGCTTGACCCAGGCGAACGTGAAGCCATCGTACTGGCCGAAGCGCTCCGCGCAGACGCCTTGATTCTCGACGAGAAAAGAGGGCGCCGGGAAGCTGAGCGCCGCAAATTGCGTGTAATTGGCACGGTCCGGGTTCTGGATGATGCCGCAGAGGCCGATTTGATAGACCTGCCCGCCGCTCTCGATCGCCTGCAAGCATTCGGGTTCTACCTCGACGCCAAGCTTATGCAGTTTCTCCTTGACCGACATTCCGCTCGCGTCCGGCGCAAGAGCGAGCGCTAGGCGTCGCACCAAGGCTGCATGCGGAGTCGTCATGGGAATTGTGCCTGCCACTCTCCCCGCTTCTCTGCGTCCTCTGTGTCTCTGTGGCCCTCTGCGTAAAAATTCTTTCTCATTGTTTTTGCGCTTTCAACCTTCGGCCGCGAAATCTCTCTTCCTCGGCCAGCGCACGCCAGGTCCCGCCCGGCCAAAAAGTGGAGAATCTGTGCAAAACCTGTGCGCCGGCCGTTCTTGCCTCTGGACGGGCTCCTCCGTTTCCGCAATGATGTCGCTTCCGTTTAGAAAGTTTGTCGTGAGCGATTTCACAAAACAAACAAACGACGTCGTGAAGGCCGTCCACCAACTGCGGCAACATGGGATAGCTGTCGGTTTCCCCATGCAAACCGCCGACGGCCAGATAATCTTCTCAGTCGGCAAAGATACGCTGACCGCCAACCAGCTACTCGATCTTCTCGAACGCGGCGAACTCCACGCCGAAGGCGTCCGCAAATCCGTCGAAGCCCAAGCCTCCGCTAAGCCCCTGCGCAAGAAAGCCGCATCTCCTTAACACAACCACCACCCGGCCCAACCCACACGGTCATTTCGAGCGGAGCAGGCGACTTTTCCTTCCCCTTTTGCTCCTGCAAAAGGGTCTGCCTGCCCAGAGAGAAATCTCTCTTCGTCTCTGGGGGCTGCGCAGAGAGAACCGCTGCCCCATCGCACGCATTTTGTGCGATGAAATCTCTCTTCCTCTTACTCCACACGAGAGTTTTTGAAGGGATCACTTTCGTTGCAAAGGCAAGCCGCTATACATGCAACTCTTCAACGTGTTGACGCCGGACCTTGATCTGGCTTTCATTTTTGCGCGCTGCCGCGAGGTCATAGGCAAGCTGCATACGCAACCACGTTTCCGGCGTGCTCCCGAAAGCCTTCGATAACCGTATCGCCATCTCTGGACTAATCCCAGACTTGCCGTTCACGACATTATTAAGCGCCTGCCGCGTCACGCCGAGCACCTTCGCGCCCGCCGTTACCGAGAGTCCCAAAGGCTCAAGGCAATCGTGGCGCACGACGCGGCCAGGATGAACTGGGTTTTTCATGGGCATAGAATTCTCTTCCTTACCTAATGGTAGTCGGTCAGTTCAACATCAAAGGCGTCCTCGCCCTCAAATCGGAAAACGATGCGCCAATTGGCCCGCACAGTCACGGACCAGAATCCCTTCAAGTCGCCCTTCAGGTGATGTAGGCGATAACGAGGCAAATCGAGAGCTTGCGGCGCGGTAGCCGAATCGAGAACCGTAAGGATTCGCTCCACAATGTCCAACAGGTCGGTGCGGATCCCGCTTCGGTCGCCGCGCTCATAGAGGCGCTTGAGACCCCGATGCTTGAAGCTCCGAATCACAAGAGTGTAGTGTAAAGTGATAATTGTCGCTTGTCAACTTCTCTATGGTGGACTTTGACCACTTTCCGGTTAGCGAGCTGACAAGGCACTTGGCCCAACTGACACGTCCTACCGTTCACTTAAATTTTCACTTTGAGTCCAGAACCTTCGACATGATTTGGTACCGGCTGAGCGTTAGACGATTATCGTGTTTTTGCCATACGAACTGTTCGGTCCCAGTCCCGTTCGCAAACTTAGTATCGAAATACAACGCTATCGTCGCGCTCTGACCTCCATGAAACGCGACCCCTTTCCAACTTGAATTCAAATCCTGAACATCTCCGAGCTTGTCATGCACGGATTGCAACAAATTTACAAAATTGGACTTACTCGTGCTTTCGCGAAGCGTTTCGTCAGCAGCATCGTAGATTGCGACGTACTGTCCTGCGGCGAGTTGTTCGTGGAATTGCTTGACTGCTTGGTTGCCGAGTTCATGGTATTTAGCTAATGGCCCTGAAATCAGCCCAACACCGGCAAGTACCAAAGCAACTATACAAAGCACCACTACCAATTCCTTCGTTCCTGTTTTTGGAATCGCAGGCGACGATGTTGTGAAATAGTCTTTCTGACGCTTCCACCAAAAACTCCAATACACCGCAACCACTGAACCACCAACCATAACGCTTCCGAACGCGATCCAAGGGTGGTCAATCTCAGGTACTTCGAGGGCAGAAGATCCTGCGACAACTAGAAATTGCAGAAACGCGGCCGTTAGAAGTACCCAGCCAAGTTTCCAAGCGAATAGTGCTTTCGTGCGAATCCCGTAGAATTCAACGGCACACATCAAGGCAATGACGAGTAGCCCGATGGCAGCCACGATGCCATGCCCTGTGAAGAGCGAACCGGTTTGTGATGAACGAAGCCCACGGATAACTGCAATGAAGCGCACCACAGAGAATACGCAAGCGAGAGCACACGCGATCTTTGCAGCACGCATGCCTTCGATTTTGCAGCATCCTTTTGACTCTGCAATGTAACCAGCGGCGCGCCGTGCTGTTGGCGCCATCTGTTCGTCAGGCCAGGCTGGCATCCCGGCTAAGGTCCCGATTGGTCGGGTTACCAGTGACTTGGCTACTGGGGGTCCAGGTGAATAGATCGGGGCCGGGGCGTCAGGAACCGTCGGCGGTTCCATAAGGGCCTGGTGCCCCTCCTTGCGGGTGGCCGTGAGTCCGCAAGGGCAGGGATAGCACTTGCCCGTTTTCTGGACTTCTCACCAGTTTTCGCCGCCGGGGCCCGCGGGTGCCCAACCTCGCGTGATACAATCCCTCCATGGGAGTCATCGTCAAAAATCCGGATATTCTCGGCGGTACTCCTGTCTTTCGCGGAACGCGAGTGCCTATCCAAGCGCTGTTCGACTACCTCGAAGGCGGAGAAACTCTCGAAGACTTTCTGGAAGGATTTCCCACGGTCTCCCGCGAGTCCGCCATCGCTGCTCTAGAAGAAGCAAAGCAGCTTTTGCTCGCGCGTACCTAGATGCGCATTCTGATCGACGAATGTATCGACGAGCGATTCCGGAACTCTCTGCCCGGTCACCATTGCCAAACAGCCCGTTACGCCGGACTCGCCGGACTGAAAAATGGCGACCTTCTCGAAGCAGCGGAAACGGCCAAATTCGACCTCTTCCTCACCGTGGATCAAGGTGTTGAATACCAGCAGAATCTAACCGCCCGGAAGATCGCAATTGTCATTTTCTGTGCGAAGTCCAACCGCTTGAAAGACCTGTTGCCCCTCGTCCCCGCTTGCCTCGCCGGCATCGAATCCATTCAACCTGGCCAGGTCCTTAGAATCGAGGGTTAGGCTGACGAACGAGCCTTGGTCGAAATGCAGGAAAAAGAAAGAGAAAAGATCCTTCCGTTGCGGATCGTGAACCCGAGGTGTCTCTTGACAGAGCCGACGCCATCATAGAGGGTGGCCGTGAGTACGCAAGGGCAGGGATTACCACTTGCCCGTTTTCTGGACTTCTCACCAGTTTCCGCCGCCGGGGCCCGGTTGTAAATTGAACCTGTCCCAGTCCAAGGGGTAACCATGAACGAATTCACCGCTTGGGTGCAGAGCAATTGGTATGCGCTGGGAAATCTTCTCGCTCTGTTTGGCTTCCTGGCTCTCGGTGTTTGGTTTGCGCGCAAAATCCTGAAAACAATTAGAGCGTTCCAAGAGCAACTCGGGGCACTTCTAAAGTTGTCGTTCGCAGGCGCGATCAGCGAGCGTCCCTCGTCGATGGCTGCCCAGGACCGACCCTTCGCAAATGTCAGCCCCTATTGGCTAATGCCGGAGGAAAAACCACCGGTTGACCTGCCGCAGCCCCAAGAGAGTGGTCCCAACCGCTGGGCGGTTGCCAGGCATCGCGCGATGGTGTGGCTGCAGACCCCGATGAGCAACGGAGAGTCTGCCCCATGGCGCAGAGCGATCAAGTGGCTCCAGGCTCCTGCCCGAAGCTGACCTGCTCCACCCCAAGGCGGCGCGCGGGCGGCCGCGCCTTAACTCCCGGATGGCCTTCCCTTTGCGGTTCTGTTTATTGCAAAGTGCGGGCCGCTTTTTTTAATCGTGGAGCGGCTTCAGCTTGGCGATTACTTTTTGCGCGTCTCCGGCGTCTACCTGCAGAAGCCTTCCACCTCCACGCCAGTTTCCCGTCAAGATCACCATCTGCACGTAGGTCGTTTCGCCTGCAACTGTTTCGATCACCGTGGCCGGTTCGTTCTTGGCGCTGGACTGAAGTTGGTGTTTACCCGCCTCGGCATGGACTGAAAACCAGCGGCCATTGGCGAGCCGGTCCATTTCTTTGCCGTCCACAAATATGGAAGGCTTCAGGGCAGACCCGGTAAAGCGGCTCTCCCGGAAGAAGACAATGGTTGAGTCTTTGCCCTTGTCCGCGTCAGGTTGTGCTGAATTGGGGGCCGGTCTGGCCACGTCTGCCGGGGCTTGGGCCGCCGGATTGGTTTGCGCCCCTGGATTCGTCTGCGATTGTCGCGAACTGGCTGGAAGTACCGCCAAGAGTCCAAACACGAGCGCCGCCGCTAGGAAGGTTCGCATGTAGTCTCCAATGTATGTATTTTTGACTTCGTCTAACGATCATAATCGGAGCCGCAAGTGGGGCGTGACCTTTTGCGATTAGCGGTGCCCAATTGTGCAAGAAACGCACTGTATCTCAATGCCATGTGGCGAGTGGCCGCGCCTTACTCCGGGGGTGGACTTCCCTTTGCGGTTCTGTTTATTGCAAGGCTGGGCCGCTCTTCGCGTCTTCCGTCCTCCAAGTTCCTGATCAAAGCGTACGCCGCTTCAATCTCCCGCCATTCAACCTCCAAGAATCATCGTTCAACCCCCAATTTCGACTATTCCCTGCAAAATACTTTACCTCCTCGCCAATCCCATGCTACCCTTCTCCATGTTCTCCTCGTCACCCATCCTTCCGTCGAATCGTTCCCCTCTTCTCAGCGCCCTCTGTGCCTCTGCGTTTAGCTTCCTTCCTCCCCGGTGTCATCCTGCCTGCCCTGAGCGCAGCCGAAGGGAGCGTAGCGAAGGATCTCCTTTTCGCTTTTCTCCTCTCCGCGTCCTCAGCGTCTCAGCGTTCAGCTCTCCGGACGTTTCCTCTTTCAACTCGAAACTTTCAACGTTCAACTCCTCATCCCTAACTCCTTTTCCTGTCACTCTTACAAGTCACCCGCAACTTACTGAAAACTCAGCCATTTTAAGTCCTGTGCCTGCCACTCTTACGAGCCGCGTCAAACATAACCCCTTTGTTTGTCACTCTTACGAAAAACACCCGGGGTGGGGGTACATCCTTCAAGCCAAGATCCTCTCTTTCCGCAATCCAGCTACTCGCCACTCACTACTCTCTACTAACTCCTTTACGACCCGCACTTCCGCAAAACGCGCCAGTAACCCCTGTAGAATGCGCAGTTCCAAAACACAGGACTTAAAACCCTTTAGAATGAGCATTTACAGAAAAACAGGGAGGGGGGGCCACGCACCTCAACTATCAGTCTTCTCCGCGCCGTCTCCGCGTACTCTGCGTCTCAGCGTTATCCTTTTCCTTCTCCTTCGGAGGTTTCACTTTAAACTGTCGACTGTTAACTTCCTGCCCCATTTGTTCCGCGCACCCAATGAGGTAAAATAGCGACTTCGAGCACACTCCATGGCCACACCGTTTAACATCATCTCGAATCAGCCGCCGATACCAGTGCCTTCCCCAGGAGCGCACCCACGCCCGGATTGGCTGCGAGTAAAATTCTTCGGCGGCGAGCGCTACCAGGATCTGAAGCGCATTATGCGCACGCTCGACCTGCACACCGTTTGCGAGAGTGCGCGCTGCCCCAACATGGGCGAATGCTGGGACCACGGCACGGCTACCTTCATGATTTTGGGAGACATCTGCACACGCGCCTGCGGATTTTGCGCCGTGCCGAGCGGCAAACCAGCGGGCCCACCGGATGAACAAGAGCCTTTCCGCGTCGCGGAAGCCGTGGCTCGAATGGGTTTGCGCTACGCCGTCGTCACGAGCGTCAATCGCGACGATCAACCCGACGGCGGCGCGCACATTTTTGCGCGCACGATCGAAGAAATCCGCCGCAGCGTCCCCGGCTGCAAAGTAGAAGTTCTGATCCCGGATTTTCGCGGGGATTGGAACGCATTGAACGTGGTGCTAGCGACGCGGCCTGACGTGCTGAATCACAACACCGAAACCGTGCCACGGCTCTATCGGCAGGTACGCAAGGGCGCGGTTTACGAGCGTTCCCTGGAATTACTGCGCCGCGCGAAAGAGACTCATCCGGATGTACCGACCAAGACAGGTTTGATGCTAGGGCTTGGCGAAGAAAAGGACGAAGTGCTCGCCACTCTTAAGGATCTCGCCGCGCAAGGCACGGACATTCTTACTCTGGGCCAATATCTGCAGCCGACGCGCGATCATCTCCCCATCGTTCGCTACGTTCACCCCGACGAATTCTCCGAGTTCAAAGTCCTTGGGGAAGCCATGGGCTTCAAACACGTCGAAGCCGGCCCCTTGGTGCGTTCGTCCTATCACGCTTTCGAGCAAACCGAATCCGCCCACAAGTAGCACAGGCAATCCTGCCTGTGCTCTTACAGGATTTGGATGTTGCCCTTGGAATTTTTTGGTTTTGATTGCTGGCTGAAGAGCGACAGGCAAAAATGTCTGTCCTACTGTTTTGGCGCAGCGGTCGACCAGTCCGTGAACGGCACGGCGCGGCCGCCGCGAACCACCGTGGGGAGCACATGGTCGAAGCCCTTATGTTCCTTCGCGGAATAATTGAGTTTGAGCTGCGGGCCGAGCCCCAAGTCGTGATCGTGGATGGATTCGATGGCGTGGATCAACCCTTCACGGGTCAAATCTTTGCCAGCTCGTTTGAGGCCCTCCACCAGAACCATGGCATCCACGAATCCCTCAAGGCTGACGAAATTGGGCTGCTCCGAAGAAAAGTATTTCCCCAGCGCGCGGCGATAGAGAGCGACGGATTTAAACTCCGTCATGTAATACGGAGGGACAACCTGGGTAATCACCACTCCTTCCGCATCTTGCCCCGCCTCCGAGATCAATTCGTCTGTGCCGACGAACGAGACGGTCAGAAAGAGCGGCTTCCAGCCCTTGGCATGAGCTTGTTTTAGGATTGGCGCCACCGTATTTGCCGGTCCCACGACGACGACCGCATCCGGGTTCGCAGCGCGCACAGTGTCGATTGCTCCTCCCACCTGTGCGGTCTGCCGTTGATAGGACGCCACGGCTGCAGGCTCCACTCCGCGTTCTTTGAGGGCGGCTTTCACGCCTTCCAGAACGGTGGTTCCAAACGCATCTTCGGGATAGATAACGCCGATCTTTTTGTAGCCGAGCGTTTTCCAGAGCCCATCCACCTGTTCGCGGGTCTCGTCGAAATAGGACGCTCGCACATTCACAATCCAGTGGCGAAGCGGTACGTAGAGTGTTTGCGCGCCCGTGAACAAGCCGACGAGCGGGATTTTGGCGCTATCGGCCATGGGGACATACTTCACGGCGGTGGGCGTGCCAACAAAGAATCCCAGTGCGAAAACCTTCTCGCTCATCAAATGGTCAAAGCATGCTTGCGTCTTCGCGGGATCGTAGCTGTCGTCCGCGGAGATGAGCTTGAGCTTTCGCCCATTCACGCCACCTTCGTCGTTGATCAGGTTGAAATAAGCCTTCGCGCCAGTGACGGTTTCTACGCCGAGGAAATGCGACGGCCCTTCGAGAGCGGAGCACGACCCGATGAGGATTTCGCTCTCAGATACACCGGGCACGCTCTGGCCATGAGCTGGCGACGCGGCTCCGGCGATAAGAATGCAGTCCAGACAGAGCCCCAGGACCGACTTCAAAGTTGCGATTTTCATTTTGCGCTCCGTTCATAGGGAAGCCTGGCACCGTGAGTATGCTTTCAGGATTAGTCCCGAGGCTCAGGATGTCAACGAGGCATGAGATTCGAAGGAGCGAAGCGGTAAGTGTTTACATGTTTGCTACTTAGAAGGAGATCCACCAGGAGCGCGCACGTTTAAACCAATCCCAAGAGCAGTCAACCGCTACTTTATTCTCGAGCCCAGGGCGATTAGTACGGCCCCCGCGATCAGCAAAGCGGCCGCAGCCACAGGAGGAACCGTTGTCCGCTGAGGTTTGTCCACGGTCGCCGTAACCGGACCAATTTTCGCGACTTCTTCCCGCTTGTGATAGTCGAAGTCGGGGTGCACAAATGCCACCAAAGCGAGAATGACGAAAACCAACCCAAGTGCCATGACAAAGCGCTTCATAGAGCAGACAGTATCACAGAGCGAACAAGTGGAAAGTTGGAATTCTTGAACACACCCCTGCGCCAGATTGGCGAAGGGGAAGTGTGAACTTCAAGAGCGAGGAGAGAAAAGAACTACGAACGGCCTGCGGCGGCAGCAGTAGCAGCAGCGGCGGCTTTCTTGGCAGCCTTCGCGGCTGTGGAAGCCTTGCGGCGGCGCTTGGTCTTCGGCGGCGTGGCGGGTGCTTCGCCGATCAACTCTGCCACCATGATGCTGGTAACGAACAACTTGGGACCGTGATCGTCGAAATCAATCGCGGTGCGCTCCTGGTCGGATGCGGTAACAATGCCCAAGCCGTATGTATCGTGCTTGACTGTCTGACCCTCTGCCATCACTTGCACATCATCCTCCTTAACCACACTTTGCGTTTATGAAACTCGATTTGAATCTCTTTATGATTATGCGCAGCGCCCTCGAGCAGGAAGAAGAACCCCAATAGTTGGCGAGCGCGACGGCGCACGTTATTCCCCAAGCTGGGTACTGTCCCAAGCTTGCCAACGAGCGGCGGCAATCGTTGCTTCAGCAGCCCTTCAAACGCGGCAAGAAGTACTTCAAGAGCAACAAATGCTAGCTAAAGAGTACCACAAAATGGGCTATTTGTCTACGCTGTAAGCTAACAGGAGAGCGGCATGTTTAGCTTTCTAAGATATTGATAAATATGAACTTACTTGGATGGCGCGGACCGGAGAGAGCGCCCAGAAGGGCGATTTGCGGCTATTCCAGGGACTCGGGTTGCAAGCCGAAACCGCGCTCGCCGGCGGCCTTTTTCTCCCAATATTTGCGTACCCAGGCCTCCCAACTTTTTCCGGCAGCGGGATCGCGGCCTGTGAAAGCGAGAGCCGCAATATCGGCGTACGCAATCTTTTGCCTCTGATTGGAATCATTCGGTAGCACACGGACAAACGAATTCGCAAGCGTGGGGCCGGAAATCCGATCGAAAATGTATCCTTCTATCTTCTTGCCATCCTTGGTGGTTAGGGTGACGTCGCCGCGATAGTCGAAGGCTTTTTCCAGTGCGATGCGAAGCTCGTCCTCGGTGGCAAGCTCGGGGACCCAACCCTGGACCGCTTCGTGGAGAGTCCCCGGAGCGACTTCCAGCGTGTCGGGATTTGCGACCGCGGCGTCCGCGTGGCTCGGCCGGTCGGCGTGGCGTGGGCCTGTCAAGCGCTGGTCTCCTCGAATTGGCTCTTGGTGGCTTCGATCTGAACCAACGGATTGTAAGAGTGCACGGGTTTCGCAGGCTCGTTTAGGAGGGCCAGCGCATCCGGGTCGGCGTAATTTCCGGAAAGGGTAGCCTTTATCGTGGCGAAAAGGCCTCGGAGACCGCTGAAAGTGTGGTCAACCGCCGAAGCTTCGTAGCCGCTATGAACCATGCAGTTAGCGCACTTCGAATTTCCGGATTCGGTGCCGTAATTCTGCCACTCGGTTGCTTCCAGCAATTCCTGAAACGAGTCGGCATAACCGTCCTGGAGCAAATAGCAAGGCTTTTGCCAGCCGAAGACGTTGTAGGTGGGCATGCCCCAAGGCGTGCAAGCGTATTGTTTCTTGCCCATTAGGAATTCGAGAAAAAGCGGCGACTGGTTGAACTGCCAGCTCTTTTTGCGGTTGGACAAAATTGCGCGGAAGGTGCGGCGCGTGCGCGCGCGGCCCAGGAAGTGCTTTTGATCCGGGGCTTTATCGTAGGAATAGCCTGGAGAGAGCATCATGCCTTCGACGCCCAGCTCCATCATTTCGTCAAAAAACTGCCGGACGCTGTTCGGATCGGCGCCGTCAAAGAGGGTGGTGTTGGTCGTGACGCGGAAGCCGCGCTTCAGCGCTTCCTTAATGCCATCGACAGCAAGATCGTAGCCACCTTCGCGGCAGACTGAGAAATCGTGGTGTTCGCGCTGGCCGTCCATGTGCACGGAAAACGTCAAATACTTGCTGGGCTTGAAGAGGTCCAGCTTTTCTTTCAGAAGCAGCGCGTTGGTGCAGAGATAGATGTACTTTTTGCGCGCAACCAGGCCTTCGACGATCTTGTCGATCTGCGGGTGCATCAGCGGTTCGCCGCCGGGAATGGAAACCATCGGCGTGCCGCACTCGTCCACGGCCTTGAAGCACTCTTCGGGGCTCAATTCCTTCTTCAGAATATGCGCGGGATACTGAATCTTGCCGCAGCCGGCGCACGCCAAATTGCAGCGGAATAGCGGCTCGAGCATCAGCACAAACGGATAGCGTTTGCGCCCTGCAATTTTTTGCTTGAGGACGTAGGTTGCGACCGTCCACATCTGTGAAATCGGTACCGGCATTTACCCTGCTTAAGAACGAAATAGATAGGGGTGTACGGCGTGCCCCTCAGCAGAACCCATTGTACCCGAAAATTCGCACATTCTGCTTACGTGCTTTTCATGAGATGCACGTAGGCGTTCTTTTGTGGCATGGCCCTTCTTATCGCTAGTTTCGTGGCACGGGACGTGCTACCTCGTTGCATAGGCGGAGGTTGTACGCTTCCCGCAGGCGTAGAATCAAATCATTTCAGAGGCGCGAGAGAGCCGGGGATTATGTCCCGAGACAATCTTCTATCGCTATTCCGGGAGTTCGAGCGCTACGGCAGCGATATCGCGTTCGTGCAGCGGCGCGGCTATCGGCGCGAAACTTGGACGTACCGCAAGCTCGCGAGCGTGGCTTTTGCGTGCGCCCTGGAACTGCGAGAACGCGGTGTTGGGACAGGCGATCGTGTCCTGCTCTGGGGACCGAACAGTGCGGAATGGACCGCGGCTTTTTGGGGCTGCTTGTTGCGCGGAGCGGTGGCCGTGCCGATGGATGACGGCGCAACGCTCGATTTCGCCGTACGCGTATCACGCGATGCGGGCGTCAAATTGATTTTTGCCTCCCGCGAAAAACCCGCCCTCGATCCCGCCATTCCGAGACTCGCGTTGGAGGATTTGGCCGACACTGTGCGAAATGCGGGCGTCGTGGCCTCGTCGCCAACCAGCCGCCACGGAGACAAGCCCGCCTATGAAAGGCTCGCGGAAGAGTCCATCACGCGAAATCACATCGCGCAAATCCTTTTCACTTCGGGCACAACGGCCGAGCCTCGCGGTGTAGTTTTGACGCACGGCAACTTTCTGGCAAATCTCGAGCCGCTCGAACGCGGGATTGATCCTTACCGGAAGTATCAGCGATGGTTTCATCCGCTGCGATTCGTCACGCTGGTGCCGCTGAGCCACGTCTTTGGGCAGTTCATGGGGCTGTTTGTGCCGCCACTGCTGGGCGCAACGGTCGTCTTCGAGCAATCCGCGAATCCAGCGGAGATCATTCGCACGGTAAAGCGTGAGCGGGCCACGGCGCTTATTGCGGTACCACGCATGCTCGATGCTTTGCATGCGGGGATCGAGCGCGAATTGGCGGCGCGAGGACAAAGTGGCTGGCTGAAGGAGCGATACGCCGCCGCGAGCGGGGAGAAATTCTTGCGGCGTGTCTGGCGGTTTCGCAGAATTCACCGGAAATTCGGCTGGAAGTTCTGGGCGTTTATTTCCGGAGGCGCGGCGCTCTCCGCTGAAGCAGAGGAATTTTTCAAACGCGTGGGTTACGCGGTGGTGCAAGGCTACGGCATGACGGAGACGGCATCGCTCATCAGCTTGAATCATCCCTTTCGCGCCACGGCGGGATCGATTGGAAAAGTTCTTCCGGGCCGCGAATTTCGACTGGCGGAAGACGGCGAGATTTTGGTGCGCGGAGAGAACGTCGCGAGCGGCTATTGGGAAGGTGGAGCGCTGCGTCAGGGCTTACGCGATCAAGAGAATTGGCTGCGCACGGGGGATATTGGCGAAGTCGATGCTGATGGAAATCTTAGATTCAAAGGGCGCAAGAAAAATGTCATCGTCACGCCAGCGGGGCTGAATGTTTATCCCGAGGACGTGGAAGCAGCGCTGCGTAAGCAACCAGGGGTGCGCGATTGCGTTGTCATTCCCGACCCGCGCGGCGGTAACGCGGAACCTTTTGCCATAGCGCTGATGTACAACGGCACAGCGACCAGGGCACAGGATTTGCAACAGGCGGTTGAAAATGCTAACGCCTCGCTTGCGGAATACCAGCGCGTGCATCGATGGCTCGTTTGGCCGGAGCCTGATTTTCCACGCACGCCGACGGGCAAGCCCCGGCTGAGTATCATCGCTGCGGGGGCGGCAGAATTGTTCCATGGTTCGTCGCCGGCAAATGCGCCGGCTGGCACTCTGGATGATTTGCTAGCGAAATTTTCAACTGCAAAAGGAGCTACAGAAAAACTAGAGAAGGAGCTGAATCTCACTTCGCTCGACCGCGTCGAGCTGATGAGCGCGCTCGAAGAGCGTTTCCAGGTCGAGTTGAGCGAAACATCCTTTGCCGAAGCGAAAACGGTCGCGGATGTGCAGCGCCTTCTCCAACAACCGACGACCCATCGCACGGAATACGTTTATCCGCGCTGGACCCAACGTGCGCCTGTGCGCTGGCTGCGGCTGGCCGTCTACTACGCGTTGGTCTGGCCAGCGACGCAAATTCTTGGGCATCCGAAAATTATTGGGCGAGAGAATCTGCGCAACGTGCGCTGGCCGGCGCTCATTGTTTCGAACCACATCACGCGCCGCGCCGATATTGGGTTGATTTTGGCAGCGCTGCCGCTACGTTTTCGCCATCGCCTAGCCACCGCCATGGGCGGCGAGTCCTTGCAAAACATGCGCCGCCCGCCGCGCGATTGGTTTTTCGCAAAACGCTGGGCGTATTACTTGGGCTACTGGCTTGCCACGGCACTTTTCAACGTCTTCCCGCTACCGCAACATTCCGGGTTTCGCGAAAGTTTCCGTTTTGCCGGCGAATCCGCCGACCGAGGTTACAGTCTGCTCGTTTTCCCCGAAGGCGAGGTGAATAATTCCGAAGACGGACGCATGGCAGCTTTCCAAAGCGGCATCGGCCTGCTGGCGGAAAATCTCCGCCTTCTCATCATCCCCATGCGTCTCGACGGCGTCTGGCAAATGAAGCGCGAAGGCCGCCGCCTCGCTCACCTCGGCGAAATTACTGTCCGCATTGGCGCGCCGATCCTGTTTCCTCCGGACACGCCGCCCGAGGAAATCGCCCGCCGGTTGGAAGCGATTGTCCTCGCGTTGTAGGAACTCGACGTGTGGTTCCTAAAAGGGATCGAAAAATTTAGATGAGAAATGCAGCTACCGAGTCGAAGAGCGCAAATCCTTGCGCATGAAAATAGTGGCCTGCGAGTTGTCGTTATAGCTTGAAGTTTTCTCGTATCCCAACGCGGCATAGAACCGCTGCGCCGCAACCATTTCGTCGGTGGTATCCAAATAGAGCCACTCATAGCCACGCTCGCGCGCGTATTTCTCCAGGCTCTGATAGAGAGCAGCCGCAATTCCGCGTCCTCGATGCTGCGGCCGGACATATAATCGTTTGACCTCTCCACTGTGCGCGAATTTCGCTAGTGATCGGAGCGCAACGCACCCAACGGCAGCGTCCGCTATGGTCGCTAACCAGACCCCAGCTCCATCGCGAAAATAAATCCGTTCGAAATCGTCTTTTGCATCGCGTGCAACGACGCCTGCTGCTTCGTAATATTCTTCGACGATTTCCCAAGCGGCATTACTTTCTTCGGATGTGACACGGCGCACGGTAAGTAGACTCCCTGGATGATCCGTCATTGGCAACATTACCCGAGACCGGCTTCAAAACCTTCCTGCCAGCGAGTTTCCGCCAAAACTCAGCGCGAAACAGCTCCATTTTGGCTGCTGGCAGGATCCCTTTTGCGGCGCAACGCTCAGACATGTTTGGGGAATTAGCCATTGTCCCCGAAAAACAGGAAAACGCGTTCTGTGGCAAAATAGAAGGTTGTCAGAGACTGATTCATGGCCGACCGTACAATCATGGCGTTGGAGCGCCCCGCAAAACCCGCCAAAGGGTCCAAGAAATCTGCTGCGAACAACGAGCAGCGCGAGCGCGTTTTTGATGTGTTTCGCCGCTGGGGCTATCTCGAAGCCACGCTGGACCCGCTTGGCGTTTTCCAGCCGTTGAAGAGCGCCGATCTGGAATTGACTGGCGAGGCCGCCGAGGAAGCGCGCCGCATCTACTGCGGCAACATTGGCGTGGAATTCATGCACTTGCCTGAGCCCGAGAGGCGGCGATGGATCGCGGAGCGCATCGAGGGGCCCGAACTCGAAGTTAACCAGGAGAAAATTCTTGAACGCCTGGTTCGCGCCGACCTTTTCGAGCAGGTTCTTCAGGCACGCTACTTAGGCACGAAGCGTTTTTCGCTCGAAGGCGTCACCTCGCTGATTCCGCTTCTCGATTCCATCCTGGACACCGCAGGGGAGTTCGGTGCCGTCGACTGCATCATGGCGATGAGCCATCGCGGGCGATTAAATGTGATGGTCCACGCCGCGTGCAAACCGCCGCACGAAGTGGTTGCAGGATTTGAAGACGTAGACCCGCGCAGCGTGCTCGGCGCCGGCGACGTGAAGTATCACGTTGGCGCTACTGGAACCTACACCACCACAGCGGGTAAGCCCATCAATATGCACCTTGTTTCAAATCCCAGTCATCTTGAAGCAGTCGATCCCGTCGCGATGGGCCGCGCCCGCGCCAAGCAGACGCGTCACGGTGTGGACGGACCGATTATTGATCGGACACCGGCCACGCTCAACAAAGTTTGGCCAATCGTGATGCACGGCGACGCGGCTTTCGCTGGCCAGGGCATTCTGTCGGAAACCATCAATCTCGCAGATCTGAAGGCGTACACTGTCGGCGGCACAGTACAGATCGTCGTCAACAATCTCATCGGGTTCACCACGCAGCCCACGCAAGAGCACTCTTCGCGATTCGCTGCGGACATTGCCAAACGGCAAAGCGTTCCGATCTTCCACGTAAACGCGGAAGATCCGGACGCGGTGGTGCGCATCGGAAGACTTGCCGCCGAGTATCGAGCGACCTTTGGCAGCGACGTCGTAGTGGATATCATCGGTTATCGCCGCCACGGCCACAGCGAAGTCGATGATCCCACCATCACGCAGCCTGTTCTCTACGAACGAATCAAGAATCATGCGCCGCTTTGGAAGATTTATGCGGAGCGCACTGGTATCGACACTTCGCTAATCGTCGATGCGGTAAAAAAAGAATACGAAGTGGAGCAGCAAAAAGCGGGGCAACTCACGAAGATCCCGCACCTCCGCAAGCTGCCGGATTATTGGTCCCCGTACAAGGGCGGGAAATACGATCCGGCGTACGAAGTCGACACGGGATTGACGCAAGAAAAGCTTGCGGAACTTACGGACGGGCTCGTGCGAGTTCCTGCAGGCTTTCACCTCCATCCGAAAATCGCAAAGCTTTTGGAACAGCGAAATGAGATGGGACACGGCAAGCGCGCCATCGACTACGGCTTCGCGGAAGCGCTGGCGCTTGGTTCGCTTGTGCTCGAAGGCAATCCCGTTCGATTAACTGGGCAGGACACCCAGCGCGGTACGTTCAATCAGCGTCACGCCGTGCTGATCGATACGGAAACCGAGCACAACTACCTGACGCTCTCGCATCTCTCCCGGCAGCAAGCTTTTTGCGAAATTTATAACTCCTCGCTCTCCGAAGCAGCTTGCGTCGGATTCGAATACGGCTTTAGCCGCGACTATCCAGAAGCGCTGGTTATGTGGGAGGCGCAATTCGGAGACTTCGCCAACGGCGCGCAAGTAATCATCGACCAATTCTTGAGCGCCACGGAAGACAAATGGAATCTGCCTAGCGGCCTCGTGCTTTTGTTGCCGCATGGTTACGAAGGACAGGGCCCCGAGCATTCCAGCGCGCGCATTGAGCGCTTCATGCAGCTAGCCGCGGAAGACAACATGCAAATTTGCCAGCCCTCGACGGCGGCGCAGTATTTCCACATGTTGCGCCGGCAAGCCCTGCGTGTTTGGCGCAAGCCACTGATCGTTTTCACGCCAAAAAGCATGTTGCGCCATCCCGATGCCAGCTCGAATATCGAAGACTTCACGCGGTCCCGATTCCTGCCGCTCGTTCCCGATCATGAGGTGCAAGACGCAAAGCGCATATTGATCGCCAGCGGAAAAGTCGGCCATGAACTTCGCGGGGAACGCCGCCGCCGCAAGGACACCAGCACAGCCATCTTCTTCCTTGACCAGCTCTATCCGCTGCCGCGTACGGAGATCTCCGCAGCGCTGGCCGAGCATCCCAACGCCCGGGAAATCGTATGGGTACAGGAAGAGCCCGCGAACATGGGCGCGCTTTTCTACATTTTGCCTCGGCTCGAACGGCTAGCTCAAGCCAGAGGGCTCCAGGTGCGCTCGGTAAAGCGCTCGGCCAGCGCCAGCCCCGCTACCGGATCGGCAAAAGCACACGAGCTTGAGCAAAAAACGCTGCTGGCACTGGCTTTCACGACCTCCAGCGCGAACTGAGCCGTCCCAAAAGCGTTAACACTCCATTCACATTGATGTTATCCCTGCGTTACACACGCGCTGCGAGAATCAGCCGTGTTACGCACAACTCAAAGTGACCCAAGACTTTCCACCTCCTATCGCATTTCTCCGGCCTACGGTAAGCTTTCACCAAGCCGGCGAGCGGAACGTGCCTATCTTATGAAACGAGTATTAATCATCGAGGACGACAAGGACATCGTCGAACTCGTTCGCTACAACCTCGCCAACGAGGGTTTTCAAGTTAGCGCTGCTTTCGACGGCAGCGCGGGCTTGAACACGCTCAAGAAGACGCCACCCGATCTGCTGCTGCTCGATCTCATGCTCCCGAAGCTTTCCGGCCTCGAGATTTGCCGGGAAGTTCGCAGGGATGATTCCTTGAATCGTCTGCCGATTCTCATGCTTACGGCGCGCGGCGATGAAGCCGACCGCGTTGTGGGCCTGGAAATGGGCGCCGACGATTACGTGACGAAGCCGTTCAGCCCGCGCGAACTCCTCGCGCGCGTCAAGGCGCTGCTCCGCCGTGCGGAGCCGCCTGCTGACTCGCCACGTGTCATCGAGATCGGAAAGCTGGCCATTGATCCGGCGTCTTATCGCGTGAGTCATTCGGGCAAGCCCGTTCCGCTTAGTACGCTCGAATTCCGGCTGCTCTATTACCTTGCTTCGCGCCCGAACCGGGTCTTCACGCGGGATCAACTGCTCGATGCCGTCTGGGGAACGGATCGTTTCGTGACTCCGCGCAGCGTCGACGTGTACGTCCGCCGCCTGCGCGAAAAAATCGAAAGCGATCCGGAGAACCCCGTTCATTTGAAGACCGTGCGCGGCGCGGGGTACTTGTTCGAAACTCGTGCGGCTTAATCTATTCTGGAAATTCGCGTTCGCGTTTCTCGCGCTCCTGGTGAGCGTTCTGCTCGCCGTGGACTTTTTTGCGGAACGATCTCTCCGCGCCGACTACCAGCGCTTGGGTTTCGAACAACTCACCGCCATCGGTCGCATCGCCCAAGCGCATCCTCCGCAATGGACGCCAGCTTCGCCCGATCATTCGGAGGACCTTGCGCCCGTCCGCGACTGGGCCACGCAACTGGCCGCCAGTGGCGCTCGTGTCACTGTCATCACCGCCGATGGCCGCGTGCTGGCGGATTCACAATCCGATCCGCAAACCATGGAAAATCACGCCACCCGCCCGGAAGTTCTTGAAGCGATGGCCAAGGGAGATGGGCGCTCCATTCGTCACAGCGTAACCATCAATCGCGACCTTCTCTATTACGCCGTGCGCCAGAGCACACCCGCGGGATCCACTGTTGTTTTGCGATTTGCGCTTCCGCTCGAGACTGTCGACCAAGTTCTAAGTTCCTTCCGGCGCCGGCTGTGGCTCGCTTCGTTTTTCATACTGCTGATTGCCGGAGCAATTTCTCTGTTGTTCTCTCGCAGCTTTACTGGCCGTGTCGAGCGCCTGAAGGATTTTTCGCGGCGCGTCGCCGAAGGCGACTTCCGCCCATTACCTCGGGATGGTTCAGGAGACGCCCTGGAAGCCCTTGGTATTTCTCTCAACCGCACCGCGGCTCGCTTGGACCGCACCATTCACACACTGACGGAAGAACGCAACCTTTCTTCCGCGATTCTCGGGAGCATGGTCGAAGGTGTCGCTGTTGTGAACGGTTCGGAGCGCCTGGTGTTCGCGAATCCTGGCTTCGCGGAGATTCTCGGGCTGGATGTGCCGCCGACCTCCGGTAGCGCGCTAGTGGAAGTGGTGAGGCAGACCGAACTGCTCGAAGCCGTGCGCCAAGTGCTCCGGGGTCAGCCGCGCGTCCAATCGGAAATTGTAACCGGCACGCTGCGGCAGCACTATTTTGCAATCACCGTTGCCGCGGTGCGTGCGGGAGACACAACCGGAGCCGTCGTGGTGCTCCACGACATAACTGAACTGCGAAAGCTCGAACGTGTGCGCCGCGATTTTGTCGCCAACGTCTCGCACGAATTCAGAACTCCCCTCACTGCCATCCAGGGCTTCGCCGAAACGCTTCTCGCCGGCGCCATTGACGATTCCCAGAACCGCACCCGTTTCCTCGAGATCATTCTTGAACATTCCCGGCGTTTGGCCCGTTTGACCGAAGATCTTCTCATGCTATCCAAGATGGACGCCGAGCGCCTCGAGCTCGAAATTCGCCGCCTCAGTGTTTCGCAACTGATCGAAAGCTGCCTCGAGACGGCCCAGCGCCGCGCCGCCGAAAAAGACTTGCGCATCTCCGTGAACACTCCGCAACGCTTGCCTGACATCGCCGGAGACCGCCGGCGTCTCGCTGAAGTTCTGCAAAATCTTTTGGACAACGCCATTCAGTACACGCTGCCGGGTGGACAGATCATGCTCAGCGCCGAAGAGGGAGACGCCGAAGTTGTTGTCACTGTGTCCGACACTGGCATCGGCATCCCCCGGGCCGATCAGCCGCGCATCTTTGAGCGCTTCTACCGCGTGGATGTCGCGCGCTCCCGCGAAGCTGGTGGCACGGGCCTCGGCTTGGCCATCGCTAAGCATCTTGTCGAAGTGCATGGCGGCCGCCTCTGGGTGGATAGCGAAGTGGGCCAGGGTTCCCAATTCCATTTTTCCGTGCCACTGTTTGATCCGAATCATCCCGCACCGCGCTCCAACCCCAACGGTGTAGGCGGTCGTGGTAACGGCGGGAGCACCGAACCTACTTAGGCCGCCCAGATTGCTATCGCCGCCGAGCCGCGCTCTATCCAAATCTTTGTCCGCAACTTCCACCGCTAGCCCGATCTTTCTGATTTATCCGCACATTCATCTGTTTGTGAACAAACTGTAACCATCTTTTTGCCAGAGTATCGACTACGAGCAAGGGTGTGACTTTTGGCCTCCAGCTCTGGAAGGGGAATCATGGCAAGTCCCGCTGGACAGACGGAAGCGGTCCTCTACGAAACTCTCGTCAATTATCTTGTTTCGATGGCCCGCACCGTCGAAGGCGCGATGAACCGCGGCCTCGACGCCATTGTCGGCGTCCACGATGCGCGCACGTGGGCTTTCCCCGGCGAAGTTTTTCTTCTCGAGCCGCGGATCAACGAAATGGAAATTGTCATCGATGAACACGCCATACGGCTCCTCCGCCGCGGCTCGTTTTCGGATGACGAAGTGCGCCTCATCGTCGCCGCTCTCAAAATCACAAACGATCTCGAGCGCATTGGCGACTTAGCCGTGAATCTCGCCGAGTGCGTCATCACCCTCCGTGAAATGCCGGCCGCGCAGATGCCGGAAGAATTGGCTCCTATGACGTCGGCTGTCCGCGCCATGGTCAGCAAGAGCCTCGGCGCGCTGATCTTCCGCAACGTCGAAATGGCCGGACAGGTTCTTCAGAGCGACGACGTCGTCGATCAGTATCGCGACCGCATTTTCGACCAGCTCATGCAAAGCATGACGCAGCAAGCCGCACTGGTCAGTCCGGGAATGCAGTTCATTCTCGCCACCAGACATCTCGAGCGCATCGCCGACCATGCCACCAACATCGCCGAGGACATCATCTTCTGGGTCCGCGGCTTGGATGTCCGCCATGGCCGCGGACTTTCCCTAACCGCGGAGGGTCGGGATCAATCTCCATCTGCCGGCGAAGAGGTCATGGAGAATTCACAGGCCCTTCATTCAGGCGTGACCCCCGGCTGCGATACTCAGCAGGTTTAATCTTCGTACCACGTCCTACCACGGGGATCGGCGCACCCCTGGCTCCGATCCCCTTCTCCTCCCACTGGGGGAAGATTGCAACACAGTTCATGCATCCTCTTGACCCCCTTAAGTAGTCCAACTATCGTAGTTAGAGTGCCAAAGATTCTCAGTCCGCACGCATTGCCCGAACGTGGCGCGAGACGCCATGCTTGGGTGTGCTTGTTGCTTGCCCTGCTGTTTCTGTATAACCCCTACCTCAGCGCGCCGGGTTCAGCAGGCGGGCTAAAAGTTCAGCATCCGGCAAGCCACCGTGCCACGGTCGGATCGTCAGAGCTGGAGAAATATTCTTCTCCCACCAGCCCAGATGCGCATTTATTTGTTGCCGTTTTTTTCGCGAAGGTCATTTCTCTTCAAACGTCCAACGCTTCGCAATCTTTTCTCCCTCTGGATTCGGAACTCCTTCCTTCGCGCCAGTTCTTGTGCGCAAGCTTGTGGTTTCGGCCTCCTCCCGCTCTTTAGATCCTCCCCGCTTGCTTGAAGTTTCGACTTTTTGCAACCGGACGCACCCTTTCGCAGTCCATCCAGTAGGCCAAGTCCAGGGTTATGCGGGATTACGGCGCTATCGCGGTCGTGATACCCCGGCTGCTTCGCTCATCAGGAACTGACTATGACCGTGAAAAAATGGATTATTGCCGGAGCCGTTCTTGCCGCCGTTTGCTTACTAGCGTGGTTTTGGGTGAGCCGTGGTCCCTCGGAAGCCGAGACCCCAAGCAATGCCGCAAGTGATTCAAGCGGCGTTTCTGCAGCCGTCGCCCGCGTGAAGCGCGGCAACATTGGAGACACGCTGACCATTGCAGGCGCGTTCAAACCGTTCCAGGAAGTGGACGTACATGCCAAAGTTTCCGGATATGTCCAAACCATGGCTGTGGACGTTGGCGATCATGTGAAAGAGGGGCAAACGCTGGCGGTGCTGGAGGTCCCAGAACTTGCCGCCGAACTGAGCGGCGCTGAAGCCTCCGTTCGCCGTTGGCAAGAGGAAATTCGTCGCGCGCAGAGCGACGTCGAGCGCGCGCAATCGGCTTACACAGCAGCGCACTCCGCTTATACCCGGCTAAAACAGGCCTCCGAAACTCGCCCTGGCCTCGTCGCCCAGCAGGAGCTCGACGACTCCCTAGCCAAGGATCTGGAAGCCCAAGCCCAAGTGGATAGCGCGAAGGCCGCGTTTTCTTCCGCGCAACAACAGCTTGAAGTCGCGGAAGCAAACCGCAAACAATACAGCGCCTTATCGAACTACACGCGCATCATCGCTCCGTTTGCCGGAGTCATCACCACACGTTACGCCGACACCGGCGCGCTCGTTGCCGCGGGCACTTCCTCAAGCACGCAAGCCATGCCGGTGGTTCGCCTCGCGCAATATTCCGTTCTGCGGCTCGTACTGCCAATCCCCGAATCGGTTGCCGCTCAGATTCACGTAGGCCAAACGATGAAGGTCCACGTGCAAGCGCTGAACCAGGATTTCGAGGGGAAGGTATCCAGGTTTGCCGACGCCCTCAACGAGCAAACGCGCACGATGGAAACCGAGCTCGATTTTGAAAACCGCAGCAACCGCTTGATTCCCGGAATGTACGCGCAGGCAAACTTCTCCATCGATCAGCATCAGGCCGTTCTTACAGTTCCGTTGGAAGCTGTGGTGCGCGCTGGGGACGGCGGTACCGTGCTCGTCGTCAACCACCAGAACGTAATTGAAGAACGCCGGATCCAGTTGGCCCAAGACGGTAGTTCACGTGCCGTTGTCCTCGGGGGCCTCGTCGAAGGGGAACTAGTGATTATCGGCGACCGCAGCGCGTTTCACGCGGGCCAGAAAGTCATCCCCAAGGAAATGGACGAAGGGGCGCCTGCTGCGGAGGGGAACCACTGATGCCGAAATTTGCGCTCGCCTATCCCTACTTCATCCTCATGCTCTGTCTCGTAGTCGCGGTTGTGGGGATCACAACCGTCGCCCGCATGCCAGTGGACCTGTTTCCAGAAATCAAGATTCCAGTCGTTGTGGTTGTAACGTTTTACTCCGGCATGCCGCCGCAGCAGATCGAAGCGGATATCACCAATACATTCGAACGGTTCTTCACCCTAGCAAGCAATATCGACCATATAGAATCGCGCTCACTCACGGGCGTAAGCCTCATTAAGATCTATTTCAAGCCGGGTACAGACGCAAACGCCGCGCTCAGTAACATTTCCAATCTTGCGTTGGCGGATCTGCGTCGGCTGCCTTCCGGAACTCTCCCACCGGTCGTGCTGAAATTCGATGCGTCGAGTTTGCCGGTCTGTCTAGTCACGCTGAAAGGCGAGGGTTTGAACGAGACCCGGCTCAAGGACCTGGCGCAGTTTCAAGTACGCAACCAGATCGCAAACGTTCAGGGCGCCTCTGTTCCTCAGCCATTCGGCGGAACCTACCGTCAGATTCAGGTGTTTGTCGATCCGGTGAAGCTCGAGGCTCATCAACTAAGCCTGATGGATGTCGTTCACGCGGTTAATGATTCGAACCTGATTCTCCCCGCGGGCGATGTTCGCATTGGAAACCGCGACTACAACATTTATGCCAACAGCCAGCTTCCAACCACGGAGGAAATCAATCGCATTCCTCTGAAAACCGTCGGTCTGGGTTCCGTGCTCGTAGCGGATGTTGGCAAGGCTGAGGACGCCGGCGCCATCCAGACCAATATTGTGCGCATCGACGGCCAGCATTCGGTTTACATCCCCGTCTTGAAACAGGGCGGAGACAGCAACACGATTTCCATCGTCAATGGCGTCAAGGAAGCCACAAAAAAACTGGTGGACATTCCCGCGGTCCTGAAAACCGCTGTCGTTTTCGATCAGTCCGTCTTCGTGAAAATCGCTATTAGAAATCTGATGAAGGAAGGCGGCATCGGCTTGCTCTTGACGGCGGTGATGATCCTGCTCTTTCTGGGCAGCCCGCGCGCGACTTTCGCCGTGCTCCTTTCCATCCCGCTCTCCGCGCTGATGTGTTTTCTGGTGATGAATGGGCTGGGCGGCTCGATCAACACCATGCTTCTCGGCGGGCTGGCCTTGGCGTTTTCCCGGCTGATTGACGATTCCGTCGTGGTCCTGGAAAACATTTTTCGGTTTATGGAAAACGGAGTGGCGCCCCGCGAAGCCGCGGAGAAAGGCGGCATGGAAGTAGCGCTCGCGGTTCTTGCCGCCACGTCCACCACCTCCATCGTCTTTTTTCCCGTGACGCTATTTTATGGCGTGAGCCGGTATCTCTTTACCGACCTCGCGCTCGGCGTCGTCATCTCCATCTTCGCTTCCTACATTTTTGCAATGACCGTGGTGCCTCTCTACTGCGCCTATTTCATTCGAATCGACCACAATCAGATCCACGGTGAGCTCATCAAGAAGACGCTTTTCGCGCGCATCACCCAGAGATTCAACTCGCTCTTTCTGAAACTGCTCATTTACTACGACATTGCAGTGTTGAAAGCACTCGATCGGCCCAAGCGCACCGTCGGAGTCATAACCGCAGGCATTCTCGTTGTTTTCATAGTTTTCTTTCCCTTTCTCGGCAAATCGTATTTCCCGCGCACCGACCCCGGCCAATTCGTCATCAATGTCAAAGCCCCAAGCGGCACTCGCCTCGAACTCACCGACCAATACATCGCCCAAGTCGAACGCGACGTTCGCGACGTAATTCCAGCCAGGGATTTGGACATGATTGTCTCAAACATTGGAATCACTACCGACCTTTCCGCTGCCTACACCAGCAATTCCGGTATGCACACGGCTTTTGTGCTGGTGAATTTGAAAGAAGGGCACAAGGAAGGCAGCTACGAGCTCATGGAGCGTTTGCGCAGAAAACTTGGCACCGATATGCCGCAGCTCAGCACCTACTTCCAGGCTGGCGGGCTTGTGGACTCGGTGGTCAACCAAGGATTGCCCGCGCCGCTGGATATACAAGTCAGCGACAACGACATGACCGAGGGCTACGGGATCGCGAGGGACATCGCCAGCCAGCTTAAGCGTTCAAAACACGTGAGCGACATCCTGATCCCTCAGGACATCGACTATCCCGGCTTGCAACTGGACATCGACCGAGAGCAGGCCAGTCAGCTGGGTCTCACGCCAAAGCTGGTCGTTGATAACGTCATTACCGCGCTGACTTCGAACGGAGTGATCGCTCCGAGCTATTGGATCGATCCCAAAACCGGCAACAACTACATGCTCACGGTTCAGTATTCGAACAAACAGATTGGTTCCATGACCATGTCTGATTTCAAAAACATCCCGCTGCGTGCTGAGAATTCGCCGGCTTACACTCCGCTGCAATCCGTCGCAAAAATCGAACCCATCGAGACACCCACGGAAGTCGACCACTATCAAATCCGGCGTGTGGTGGACGTCTATGTGATGCCGAAGACGGAAGACCTTTCAGCCGTAAGCAAAGAAGTAGACCGCTTGATAGCTAGCCTGCACCCACCCCAAAATGTTCGCATTCGTGTGCAGGGCGCGGTCATCGGCATGCGGGAATCGTTCTCGCGATTTGGCGTCGGCCTGATTCTTTCGATCGCCCTCGTCTATCTCATTCTCATGGCGCAGTTCAGGTCGTTTCTGGACCCGCTCATCATCCTCACCGCCATTCCTCCAGGTCTCTCCGGTGTCATCCTGTTCCTCCTAGTAACGAAGACCTCCCTGAACATCATGTCGTTAATGGGCGTCATCATGATGACCGGCATCGTGGTTTCCAACAGCATTTTGATTGTGGAATTTTCTGGCATCCTGCACGAACGCGGTATGCAATTGCGTGAAGCTGTCGTCGAAGCCTGCAAAGTCCGCCTGCGTCCCATTCTCATGACTTCCCTCGCCACTCTCTTGGGGCTGATTCCCATGGCGCTGGGCGTCGAGGCTGGCAGCGAACAGTATGCGCCGCTTGCGCGCTCCATCATTGGTGGCCTGGGTATCTCCGTGGTCGTGATCGTCTTCTTGGTTCCTGCGGTCTACCTGATCGTCCATGGCGGCAAGGAAACGAGAGTTGAGGAGGCACAGTCATGAGCCGTCTGGTTTTTTCTTTTTTGGCGTCCTTCGCCCTTTTCTCGCCTCGCGTTCTTGCGCAAGCCTCCGCTCCGCCGGCATTCCCATCGGGAGGCGCGTCAGCCGCGGGAGTTGGCGCGCCGCTGACCCTTCAACAGGCCGAAGCCATAGCTGTCAAGAACAACCCGCAAATCACCATCGGCAGGCTGCGCGCACTCGCTGCTCAGCAGTACGTCCGCGAAGCGCGTTCTGCGCTATTGCCGAATGCGTATTTGAGTCTCACGGCGGTAGATGCCAACGCCGGAAGCCGGATTGCTGCTGGTTTTCTCAACAGTCCAAGTCTTTACTCGCGAGCGGCTGGCGGTGCAAGCGTCAGCCAACTCGTTACCGATTTTGGCCGCACGACTAATTTGCTCTCCAGTTCGGAATATAGCGCCAAGGCCGAAGATCAAAACGCCGCGGCCACGCGTGCGGACATTCTCCTTGTCGTCGATCAGGCCTTTTACAACTCTCTGGAAACCAAAGCTCTCGTCACAGTGGCGGAAGAAACCGTGCATGCCCGGCAGACGCTCGTCGACAAAATCCAGGCGTTGACGAATGCCAAACTCAAATCAGAAATCGACCTCAGCTTTTCCAGTGTCGATCTGGCGCGTGGCAAGCTCCTCCTGCTCGAGGCGCAAAACAATTACCAGACTTCTCTCGCAGCCCTCTCCGCAATCCTCGGCTATCCCGACGAGCAGAATTTCCAGCTTGTTGAAGAAACGACTGCAATCCCCCAGCCAGCCGCCGACGTCGCTCCCCTGATTCAACAAGCCCTTCAACAGCGTCCCGAAATCAGAGCTCTGCAATTCCAAGTCGAGTCCGCGCAAAAATTTGGCAGCGCGGAGCACGATCTCGTGCGGCCGACCGTCAACGCCCTCGGCGTCGTTGGGCAAGCCCCCGTCCGCGACAACCATATCGAAAGTTGGTACGGCGCCGTCGGCGTGAATATCAACATTCCCGTCTTCAACGGTTTTCTCTACAACGCGCGCGCCAAGGCCGCCGACCTCCAAACGGAAGCCGATCGCCAAAAGCTGCTGGACACGCGCAACAACATCGCCCGCGACGTTCGTAACGCCTGGCAAGATTCCCTCCGTGCTTTCGAGCGTCTCTCTGTCACGCAGCAGCTCCGCGAGCAGGCTAACCTCTCTCTGGACCTCGCTCAGGCCCGCTATAACCTCGGTCTCGGCTCGATCGTTGAATTCACCCAGGCCGAACTACAAAAAACGGAAGCCGACATCCAGGACACCGACGCCAAATTCCAATATCGCTTGACCCAAATTGTCCTCGCCTTTACCATATCCGCACCGAAGTAGATCCTTCCTCGTGTTCGAGGGCGGAAGGCCGTTAACCGAAGGCGTGAATGAGCCGAGTCTTCAACCCACTCCTAAATGAATGCAGCTCCGCCGGGAGTATTACAGTTCGGCGGCTTGCCCTCATTTTTTGTGGTTGTTGACCTCCGGCCTGTTCTCTAACCTTCGCTATCTCAACGGGTTACGTCCACCATTCCCAGATTGTTACAGGATATTCATATTCGGTTGACGTAACTGTAAGACGCGGCCTTTACCTTCTGCCCGGGGTGGTTCGCATCCTCATCGGTACGCGGTCGAATTTCGCTTCAAAGAGAGAGGAAATGAAAAAACTAGCAGCACTCACACTATCGCTGTTCCTCACCATGGGAACTGCTTTCGCTGATACACCGAAGGACACGCCAAAGGACGCCGACGCGCAGCCCGCCAAGCCTGCTACGCCGGCCAAGCCCAAGGCTGCAACCAAGGCGGACAAGTCGGACTCTGCGATCGCTGCCGAGATTGAAGAGCTCCGTCAGGTTCTGCAGGCCCAGCAAGAGCAACTCACCTTGCTGAAGGAAGAACTCGCCAAGCGCGATCGTCAGATTGACGAAGCGCGTGACGCGGCCGCTGCCGCCAATTCGCGCGCAGCAGAAGCCACCACCAAGGCTACCGAGGCGGTCAACACCACTGCCGCGGTGAAGAGCACCGCTGACACGCTCAACACCACGGTTGCGAGTTTGAAGGCCAGCAACGAGGTCCTCAAAACCACCGTGGCCACGGCGCAGGCCGAAGAGAAGAAGGCGTCTGACGAAGGGCCACCCGCAATTCGTTACAAGGGCGTCACCATCACACCGGGCGGCTTCTTTGCGGCAGAAACTGTCTTCCGCAATCGGGCCACTTCAGCCGACATCAACACGCCTTTCACCGGCATTCCGTTCGAAGCTGCCGATCTCGCGCACGTAAACGAGAATAACTTCACTGCCCGCCAGAGCCGCGTGAGCATGCTTGTACAGGGCAAGGTGGGCTCTGCAGCTCTCACTGGCTACCTGGAAGCCGATTTCCTCGGTGCCGGCACCACTTCCAACAATCGCCAGAGCAATAGCTACGTATTCCGCCAACGCCAGTTGTTCGCGCAAGCCGCTTTCGACAACGGCTGGAGCATCACCGGCGGCCAGCAATGGACCTTGGCGACGGAAGACAAGAAAGACATTTTAAATCGTCAGGAAGACCTTCCGCTGGTGATCGACCCACAGTATAACGTCGGCTTCACTTGGGCCCGTCAGTACGGCTTGCGAGTCGTAAAGGACTTCAACGGTAAATTTGACGTGGCCATTTCTGTGGAAGGTCCGCAGGCCACCATCGGTGGCCGCGGCTTCGCCGCCGTTACTACGATCAACTCTGCCGCTGCGCCCGCTACCATCATCACCTCCGGTGCTACGACCGCCACTACCGGAAACTTCTTCCTCAACGCTCCTGGTGCTAGCCCCGGTCTCTATAACGCATTCGATGCCACCGGCTACACCGTCAACAAGGCTCCTGACATAATCGTCAAAGCTACCGCCGACCCCGGCTTCGGTCACTACGAAGTGTTCGGCATTGCCAGCTTCTTCCGCGATCGCGTCTATCCTTGCGGGGTGGTTGGCACAACCCTCGCCGATACGGTTCCGGGCACAGTGACGCTCACCGGAAACTGCACATCTCCCACGCCAACAGTGGTGAGTAGCTTCGGCGCTCACAACACCAGCAGTGCCGGTGGTGGTGGTGGCGTCAGCGCTCTCTTTCCGCTGTTCAACAAGAAATTGGACGCTGGTATCAAAGGCGTCGCTGGCGACGGTATCGGCCGCTATGGTTCAGCACAACTGGCCGACGCCACGGCTCGTCCCGACGGCACTCTCGCTCTGATCCGTACCGCTCACGGCCTCGGCCGTCTCGAGTTCCACGCCACGCCTAAGCTCGACATCTATGCCTATTACGGCATGGAGTACGCTTGGCGCGCGGGTTATGCCGGCTATGACTCCGTCACCATTACCAAGACGACGGCGATTCCTGCAACCGCAACCAGCCCCGCTATACCGGCTACCACGCACACTGTAATCTCAACAACGGGTATCGGGGGATACGGCAACAAAGCCGCCAACAACAGCGGCTGCGCCACCGAGGGTGTTCCTATCAACGATTTCAACCCGTCATCGGGCTCCAATTGCGCCGGCGACATCCGCATCATTCAGGAAGGCACTCTCGGCTTCTGGTACAGGTTCTACCAAGGTACAAAAGGCCGCGTCCAGTTTGGTGTGCAATACTCCTACATAACCAAGAATGCCTGGTCCGGCACCGGCGGTGTACCAGCGGGCGGCGCTGCCATCGCGCCCAAGGGCCTGGACAACATGGTGTTCACCTCCTTCCGCTATTACCTCCCCTAACCCGAGAGACTTAGCGCTCCGTCCTGCCTTTGGACGGAAAAAGGGGCAGCTCCTCACCGAGCTGCCCTTTTTTTTGACCGAAACAACCTACTTGCCGCTCTCTATATATACAAACCCTTGAATCCAAGCCTCTTGTTCTGGCAGCGTTCTCCGTCCCCATAAATCAAAAAACTCTGAAGATTTTGTAACAATGCTGTAACACAGAAGAAGGACACTCATACATCCTAGGTCAATTCAAATCTTTCGCGTGGAGATGACGGATGAAGCGATTCGCAGGTATTCTTCTGGCTGGCGTCGTATTCGCCGGCGTAGTTCTGGCGGCCAACGCACTCACCATTACGGGAGCGGGCGCCTCGTTTCCCTACCCCATGTATTCCAAGTGGTTCGATGAGTACCACAAAAAAGACACCAACATTGAGATCAATTACCAGTCCATCGGTTCCGGCGGCGGAATTAAACAAGTCACCGAGGGCACCGTTGATTTCGGCGCGTCCGACGGCCCTATGAATGACGATCAGCTAAAGGCTTTCCAGGACAAACACGGCTTCGCCATTTTGCATTTCCCCACGGTTCTCGGCGCCGTCGTCCCGACCTACAACATCCCTGGCGTCACAACGGATTTGAATTTCACTCCCGAGGCGCTGTCGGGAATCTTTCTCGGAAAAATTACCAAATGGAATGATCCGGCAATCGCCGGCGCGAACAAGGGCGTAAATCTTCCGGGCAACGACATCGTCGTGGTTCATCGCTCGGATGGCAGCGGCACAAGCTACATTTGGACCGATTACCTCTCCAAGATCAGCGATGAGTGGAAGAGCAAGGTCGGAAAGGGCGCTTCGGTGAACTGGCCGGTCGGTCTCGGCGGTAAGGGCAATGAAGGCGTGGCTGGGTTGGTCAAGCAGACAGCCAACGCTGTTGGCTACGTCGAGCTGATTTACGCCATTCAGAATAAGATGCCCTACGGAACCGTGAAGAACTCTTCAGGCGCTTTCATCAAGGCCGATCTCGCGGGCGTGACGGCCGCAGCCGCCGGCGCAGCCAAGAACATGCCAGACGACTTCCGCGTTTCCATTACGGACGCCCCAGGCAAAGCGGCTTATCCCATTTCCAGTTTCACTTGGCTGCTCATTCCGGCTAAATTTTCGGATGGCGCCAAGCGCGATGCCCTCAAAGGATTCGTAAAGTGGATGCTGGCCGACGGGCAAAACTATGCCGAGTCTCTTTCCTACGCAAAGCTGCCCAAGGAAGTGGTGGCCAAAGAGGTAAAGGCGCTCGACGGCATCCAGTAACTTTCGCTTAGACGAAATGTCAACCGCTAGCACAACCCTTCCAAGCGCGGGCCCGGTCGTGGGCTCGCGCTCCTTTTTGCGCCGCCTCCGCGAAGGTGATGAAATCGTGCGGCTCATTACTTTCTTGTTTGCTGCTTCGGTTGTCCTCATCACCCTGCTCTTAGTCTTTGAACTCTGGCAAGGCTCAGTTCTTGCGCGGCACAAATTCGGCTTTGCCTTTTTTGCCACCCGCGTCTGGGACCCCAACGCTGGTGAGTTCGGAGCGCTTCCTTTCATTTTTGGGACCGTTGTGACTTCGGCCGTTTCTCTTCTCATCGCCGTGCCTTTGGGCATCGGAGCAGCTATTTTTCTTGCCGAGCTCGCTCCCGCGAGAGTTTCCGACACCCTGGAATTCTTCATCGACTTGCTCGCGGCTGTTCCCAGCGTCATCTACGGGCTTCTGGGCTTCTTATTCGTCGTCCCTTTGATGCGTGATTTCATTCAGCCTAGGCTTAAGGATTCTCTGGGATTTCTTCCGTTCTTCAAAGGACCGGCTTACGGCATCGGATTCCTGACTGCCGGCATCGTCTTGGCCATCATGGTCATTCCCTACATCATTTCCGTTTCGCGCGAAGTGCTTCTCTCCGTGCCCCGCGACCAGCGTGAAGCCGCCTTGGCTCTTGGTTCCACGCGCTGGGAATCTACCTGGAAAGTCGTCGTCCCCTTTGCCCGTACCGGAATCATGGGCTCGATTTTTCTCGCGCTTGCCCGGGCGCTGGGCGAAACCATGGCCGTCACCATGGTCATCGGCAACACGCCGTCGATCAGCGCTTCGCTTTTCTCTCCCGGTTACTCGATTGCCGCGGTCATCGCCAACGAATTCACCGAGGCTACTGGCGATCTGTATCCCCAAGCGCTCATTGAACTGGGCTTGGTGCTCTTTTTGCTCACCTTCATCCTCAACGGCCTCGCCCGCATTTTGATTCTCGCAACGTCTCAACGCGGCAGCGGAATGGGGAACGCATGAACCCCCGTCTGCGCTGGCGCAAATTCGTGAGCAATTTCATGCTTACCATGACAGGCCTTTGTGCTGTCGTCGCCGTCTCCGTACTCTTTTTCATTTTGGGTTATCTGGTCTACTACGGCGGAACTTCCATCAACTGGAATTTCTTTACGAAATTGCCCGCTCCTGTTGGCGAAACGGGCGGCGGCATGGCCAACGCCATAGTCGGCAGCGCCAAGCTGCTTGCTCTGGCCACTCTTTTCGGCGTTCCCATCGGATTCTTGGGAGCCATCTACCTCGCCGAATTCAGCGGCAGCAAGGTCGCCTTCGTCGTGCGCTACGCCGCGGATTTGCTCAATGGAGCGCCTTCGATCGTCATCGGCATGTTTGCTTTTACCATCGCCGTTCATCCGTTCAAGCATTTCTCCACTCTTGCTGGTGGATTCGCGCTCGGCATCATGATGATTCCCATTACCTTGCGCAGCACGGAGCAATTTCTTCTGGCTGTGCCTCGCAACCTGCGCGAAGGCGCCATGGCCCTGGGCGCCAGCAAGTGGAAGACGATTGCAACCGTCATCGTGCCCGCCGCCTATCGCGGCATTCTCACGGCGATCCTTCTGGCGTTCGCGCGCGTTGCCGGAGAAACGGCACCACTCCTTTTTACGGCCTTGGGCAACCGCTATTGGAGTCGTGGCTTCAACGAGCCCACAGCCTCGCTCCCGGTCATGATCTACAACTATGGCCTCTCGCCATACGAGGACTGGCATCGGCAAGCGTGGGCCGCGGGGCTTGTCCTGCTCGCTTTGATTCTGGTCATTAATATTGTCGCTAGGGCGATTCTGTCCCGTGGCGTTTCGGTTCCGAGGGCTTAATTCATGCACGCTTCTGTGAGGCCGGCAGTGTCCGTGAACATAACTCCACCTGTAATAACCGGCTCGAGCCGCGAAACTGCGGCGCCTGCCGAGATGCGCATGACCGTCACCAAGGTCAATTTCTGGTACGGTGCCAAGCAGACTCTTTTCGATGTGAATCTGGGCATCGCTACGAGCAAAGTCACCGCGCTCATCGGTCCATCCGGCTGCGGCAAATCCACGCTCTTGCGCACGCTCGATCGTATGCATGAAACTGTGCGCAATGCCCGCCTCGAAGGCGAAATCCTCCTCGACGGCAAAAACATTCTCGATCAGGACGTGACTCTCCTTCGCCGCCGCGTCGGCATGGTTTTTCAGCGCCCCAACCCCTTCCCGAAATCCATCTTTGAAAACGTAGCCTACGGCCTGCGCATCAACGGCACAAAGCTTCCTATGGCCGATGCCGTCGAGAAAAGCCTCCGCCACGCTGCTCTCTGGGATGAGGTAAAGGACCATCTGCACAAGTCCGCTTACGAACTTTCCGGTGGCCAACAGCAGCGCCTCTGTATCGCTCGAGCGCTCGCCGTTGAGCCCGAAGTTCTTCTCCTCGACGAGCCTTGCTCGGCCCTTGACCCCATCAGCACCGCGAAAATCGAAGAGCTGCTCGTCCAATTGAAGGATCTCTGCACTATTGTGACCGTCACTCACAACATGCAGCAGGCCGCGCGCATCAGCGATTTTACGGCCTTCCTGCTGAACGGCCAGGTCATTGAGTTCAGCCCCACGCCGCACCTCTTCACCAAACCGACCGACCCGCGCACGGAGGCCTACATCACCGGCCGCTTTGGATGAACCCGTGGCAGGCATCGTCTCGGTCGGTTGTCATTCCGAACGAGGCGACCGAAGGTTCCGACCTTGTCGGAAGGAATCTGCTTTTTTTCTTCCGGGGTTGTAAACTACTGAGGGAAAATTTTCATGGAACGCCATTTCGAAAAAGATTTGAACGAATTGAAAGAGCGCCTCTTGTGGATGGGCAGCCTCGCCGAGCGCGCCGTCCATCAGTCCGTGCACGCCGTCCTCGAAGCGGATGAGCAGCTTGCCAAGCGCGTTCTCGATGAGGAAGACGCCATCAACGAATTGCAGCTTGAACTCGACGACCGCGTCGTGCAGCTCCTCGCGCTCCATCAACTGATGGCTGTCGACCTTCGCTTCGTTCTCGCCGTCTCCCGCATCAACAACGATCTCGAGCGCATCGGCGACCAAGCCGTGAACATCGCGCAGTCCGCGACGCGCATCCTTCGCCACCCGCGCGTTAAGCCCTACGTCGACCTCCCGCGCATGAGTGAGCTTGCCGAAGAAATGGTCCGCAACGCCCTCAACGCCGTCGTTCGCCGCGACGTCGATTTGGCGCAAATGGTTCTCGCCACCGACGATCAGGTTGACCACTACCGCGACCAAATCTTCCGCGAACTCCTTACCTACATGATGGGGGATTCCAGCGTCGTCTTCCCCGCCTTCGAGCTAATCCTCGTCGCCAAAAATCTCGAACGCATCGGCGATCACGCCACCAACATCGCCGAAGATGTCATCTACATCGTCCAAGGCCAGGACGTCCGCCACCCAACCGTAGATCGCCGCTAGGCTCCGGCATGCGTGCCGTTCGAATAACCAATCAGTATCAGCACCAAACTGTACTTGACACACCGCTAGGTCGGAGGTATGCTTTTAGCTAGGTAAACTTCTAAGCTGCAGCAGCTCTCGTTGCCCCTTTTACATTTCTGCACGTGCATCTAGCGCGTTGCCTTTGAACGGCGTATTTTCATCACTGCGGTCAAATCAAAACCCACTACTCCTGAACAGGCAAATAACGTCTATGAGCTCCGTGACTGCCTGTTTTTTAGCTTTGCCGCGACCTTGCGGTAAGACCAATTGATGGCCCACACGATGGTGAGAGCAACAAATGTAATTAGAAAGATCATGCAGCAGGTTCGTAGGTCCAAAGAAACTTGTTTCGAGCCGGCGGCTTAGCCCGGAAGTCCCTTTGAATTAAGACTTGCAAAAGTGTATCAAAACAAAGGATTTTAAATTCCTTAGAATCCGCGTTTACGCAAAACCGGGGGAGGGGTCGCTATTGTTAACAAGGCGCTACCCGCTTATGCTCAGAGGTTCACATAGTTCTCTACGGCTCGCGACGCGTGGACCCGCGCCTGATTCCAGATACGAGTAACCCCAACGCAGCCAGCGCACTCAATAGGCTCAGTCCTCCGCCCAGCGTCCGGTCCCAGGTCCTCACAAACCGCACGCTAACGTGCGACTCTCCCGCAGGCACTGGCACGATCATTTGGTTGTAGTCATCACCACTTCGTGGCGTAACTGCCGAGCCGTTCACCTCGGCTCGCCACGCGGGGTAATTCAACAAACGCAAACCAAGAAAGAATGGCTCGCGGGAGCTGACGGCAACCTCTTTATCTTCCGGACTCCAGCGCTCCACGCGAATCTTCGGAATCGAATTTGGGCCTGGGATGGAATCCGTATCCATGACTATCGCCTTGGGAGACTTCGTCGGAAGGTTGGTGTGGTCATCTCCTGCAGGATCGTATTCGTCCGTGCCGTCATACCCTTCCCCATTTGCAATCGCGGCACGCAGCGCCGGAATATCCTGCGTGTCCCACCATCCGCGTTGCACGAGCACAACCGCGGTTCCTCCGATCAGCGCAAACGTGATTACCGCCCAAGCCCACCCCCAGCGCCTGCGACCCATTGCGCTTCCCACAAAAACGGCAAACACGAACGCAAGAAGAGACATCCAGCGCCAGGGGAATTGTACAAACCGCAGTTTGGGTAGCACAGCCCAGAGAGGTGAAGTGAAACGCAGCATCAGCAGCGTCGCAAGTCCCGCAAGAAGCAGAAGCACTAGCCACACTCTCCTTTCCACAGAGCTCTCGCTGTTCTGTTCTTTTCTCCGCGCCCGCAACGCCGCCAAACCCGTCAAAACCATCAGCAAGATTGCGATGGTTGACGCAATCCAATTGAACAGCGTGTGCTCCGGATCATTGATAACTGTGTAGAGGAAGTTTTCCGTTGGCAGCAGACCGGCCGAAAGCGCTTGCCCAATGTTCACCCAGCGCTGTTCGTACGCCGCAGGCAAAATGTAAAATCCCGCTAGACCAAATCCTAGCGCCAAGCCCGCCATTCCGCGCACCAACGGCTGCCAGGATTTTCGCGTGAACGCCGCAAAGCCAAATACGGCAAACGAGCTGTAACTGGCAATCACTCCCGCGGGCGCGTTGGATAGCCAGATCGCGGCGAACACGACAGCAAACCAGACGATCGTGAGGCGCGCCAATTTTTGCGGAGCCTTCGACGCCGGTCGCTCCACCAACTCACAGATTTGAAGCACGAGCAGAAACAACAATGGAAAGAACGCGTTCGCCAGCAATTCCGCAAAATCGCTGCGCATGTAAACAATCAGCAGCGCGTACGGATTTGCGGCATAAAACGCCACGCAAAACAAAGCGGCTCGTCTCGGCAGCATGCGCCGCGCCAGAGCAAACGCGCTCAATCCCGCAAACGTCTGCGCCAGCACGATGAAAAAAATCGGCACATGGTTCCACGGCAGCACCGAACCCAGCGATGCCCCCAGCATCCACGAGAAAGGAGGATAAAAAATAAATCTTGGCTCGCCGAACCCGTAATCGGCCCATTCCGTCCACCGCGGATAGACAATCCCTTCTTTCCACTGGCCCGCGGCGTCCAGCCAGGAAGCCGCGTGATACTGAAAATCATGCCCGGTGGCATTTCCCAGCCAGAAAAAAGGAGAAACAATCGTCAAAGAAATCAAAACTGAAATAAGAATGGCCGGGAGCCAGCCGCGAATTCGCGCCTGCGCAGACTGAGGATTCACTGGTTCACGGTGAGATGTCATGCAGTGTTCATGCCATTGTAACCAGGAAAGAAACTGTCATGCGAGCTTCATCCTTCTGTGCGTCCTGCATCAACTTGAGCGATAATACACGCTCTTATGAGCACTTCCACGACAGTGCCGGAGTCCATCCACTCCGAACCAACCGGCCCCGAACCGATCATCGAAGCGCGCAAGCTCGAAAAATTCTATCCCCAGCCGGACGGCGGCCGCATACAGGTGATCGCAGCGACGGATCTTGCCATCTACCCGGGACAAATCATCGCCATGCTCGGCGCTTCCGGCTGCGGAAAATCCACGCTGCTTCGCATGCTCACAGGACTCTCACCGGCGAGCGCCGGCTCCGTCTTTTGGCACGGAGCGCCGGTGGGCGATGGTGCGCCCAACGTTTCCATCGTCTTCCAAAGTTTCGCGCTTTTTCCCTGGCTCACCGTTCTCGAAAACGTCGAGGCCCCGCTCGAAGCCCGCGGCATGGTGCCCATCGAGCGCCACAAACGCGCGCTCCGAATCATCGACGCCGTAGGTCTCGACGGTTTCGAGTCCGCCTATCCCAAGGAACTCTCCGGCGGCATGAAGCAGCGCGTCGGAGTCGCGCGCGCTCTCGTTGTCGAGCCTGAAGTTCTTTTTATGGACGAGCCTTTCTCCGCGCTCGACGTGCTCACCGCGGAAACGCTGCGTGGCGAACTTCTCGAGCTCTGGCTCGATCACAAAATTCCCACGCGCGCCATTTTCATCGTCACACACAATATCGAAGAAGCGGTCGTCCTTGCCGATCGTATCGTCGTCCTCGGCCGCAACCCCGCCCACATTCACGCGGATTTTGCCGTGAACATCCCTCATCCGCGCGATCGCAAGTCTTCCAGCTTCGTCGAGCTCGTCGACGACATCTATCGCGTTCTCACGCGGCCTGACCACGAACACGATTCAACTCCTCCCAAAACTGCCGCTCCTGGCAAGCAGGTCCCGCGCAAAGCCATCATGCTTCCGCACACGCGCCCCGGCGGACTGGCCGGCTTGTTGGAAATTCTAGCGGACCATGGTGGCCGCGCGGATCTTCACAAACTTGCCGATGAGCTGAGCCTCGAAGTCGACGCGCTTCTCCCCACAGTGGACACCGCCGTGCTCCTCGGCATGCTCCGCCTCGAAGAGGGCGAAGCCATCATTACTCCCGAAGGAGAGGCCTACGCTAAGGCGGACATCCAGGCGCGCAAAGCGATCTTTCGCAAAGCCGCTCTCGCAAATATTCCGCTGCTTTGCCAGATGCAAAATGCCTTGAAATCAAAATCGAACCGCACGCTCTCCGACGAATTCTTTCGCGACCTCCTTGACGAACATTTCAGCGAGGACGAATCGCGCCGCCAGCTGGAAACCGCCATTCAGTGGGGGCGCTACGCGGAGATTTTCGATTACGACGCCGCCACGGGCAAGCTGACTCTCACCGAGGCTTGACCTTCCTGTGACGACTCCCACGATTGCTTCCCAGAGCGCGAGCCCCGTACCTCCGGCCATCCGGCGGCCCGCCGGTTCGCGCTGGTCCTGGTCCTTCCTGATCGATTTTGCCGTTTTTCTTTTCGTTGTAGCCGCTATCTATGGCGTCTACGCCATTGGCCACACCTGGCTCGGGCCCGTCCCGGCCCAAGTCGAAATCTCGCAGAGCCCGCGCGCTTTGCCGCTCTACGCGGTTTATTCGCTGGTGCGTCTGAGCGTGGCCTACGCGCTGAGCATGCTCTTCGCCCTCGCCTATGGGTATGTTGCGGCCCGCTCGAAACGGGCGGAGATCGTCCTCATTCCGCTTCTCGATATTCTGCAATCCATACCGGTGCTTAGTTTTCTTCCGGGCGTCATGCTGGCTATGGTCGCGCTTTTTCCGCACAGCCAGCTTGGCATCGAACTCGGTTCCATCATTCTCATTTTCACCGGCCAGGTTTGGAACATTGCCTTCAGCTTCTATTCTTCGCTGAAGGGCATTCCTCGCGAACTAAGAGAGGCGGCGATTATTTACCGCTTTGGCCGCTGGCAAAAATTCGTCGAGCTGGATTTGCCGTTTTCCACCATCGGCCTCGTCTGGAATTCGATGATGTCCGTCGCCGGCGGATGGTTCTTCCTCATGGCTTGCGAGATGTTTGTTCTCGGCGATCGCGACTTCCGCCTGCCGGGGCTTGGTTCCTTCTTGCAAACCGCTGCGAGCCATGGCAATACACGCGCCATTCTCTGGGGACTCGCGGCCATGGTTACCGTCATTGTTCTACTGGATCAGTTAATTTGGCGGCCAGTGATCGCCTGGGCTGACAAATTCAAATTCGAGCAGGTCGAGACTACCAAAGCAACCTCGCACAACTTGCTCACTCTTCTCGGGCGCGCATCTTTCGTCATTCGCTTCTACCGGCTCGCCGTGCGGCCGGTCCTCGACTGGATCACCGTCAAGTTCGCCGTCGGTGCGCGACGTGCTGCAGCTAGCTTTTCCGTTCCGAAACGCCAAGGTACGCGCCTTTCGCTTCTCATCGTTCTCGCGGCAGTGATTTTCGCCGGTCTCGGGTTCGCTCTAGTTCACGCGGCTCGCGAACTTTCCGCCTTGCGTCGCGAGGACTATTTCACACTCTTGCGCAGCGCCGGTTTCACGCTTCTTCGCGTCAACGCCGCACTCCTCATCGGCGCCCTCTGGACAGTCCCTGCCGGTGTGGCCATCGGCTTCAGCCCGCGCTTTGCGCGTATCGCTCAGCCGCTCGCACAGATCGCGGCTTCCATCCCGGCGACAGCGCTTTTTCCCGTCATTCTTTTGTTCCTGATCAAATTCCGCGGCGGTCTCGAGCTCGCCGCTTTGCTCGTCATGCTTTTGGGCACGCAGTGGTACATCCTTTTCAACGTCATCGCCGGCGCCATGGCTATCCCCACGGATCTAAAGGAAGCCTCCAGCATTTTTCGCTTCGGCTCCTGGGATCGCTGGCGATACCTGATCTTGCCGGGGATCTTTCCGTATCTGGTCACGGGGATGGTGACCGCCTCCGGCAATGCCTGGAACGCCAGCATCATCGCCGAGTATTTTCACTTTCAAGGAAGGATAGTCTCGACCACGGGACTCGGCAGCGCCATCAGCAGCGCCAGCGACGCTGGCCGCTTCGACATCTTGCTGGCTTCCACGCTGATCATGGCGACGATCGTCGTGCTGATCAATCGCTTGCTCTGGCGCCGCCTCTACCGTCTCGCCTCGACACGCTTCAAGCTCGAAACGTAACGCTTGCCAAAAATCTTGTCTTATTGTTTTTCAGTCTTGTCTGCTTTCTCGGTTTTCACCGGCGTTGCAGGCGCCGGCGAAGGAGCAGGTTCTTCACCCCAGATATATTTCGCGAACCATTTTTCGTTTTCTTCCATCACGGCGCGTTGTTGCTTCGGCTTGGTGATCCCATGGCCAAATCCTTTGTAAACCACCATCTTTACTGGCACACCGCGATCTTCGAGCGCCTGCCGCAATTCATAGCCGTTCGGGATGGGCACGCGCCGGTCGTTTTCTCCATGCTGAATCAGCGTCGGTGTCTTCGCTTTCGCGATGTACGTGATCGGCGAAGTCTTTTTGTAAATCTCCGGATCGTCCCAGGGCGTCGCATGCAAATATTGCCTCGTGAATGGCGTGATGTCCGTGTTCACGTAGTACGTCACCCAGTCAGAAATTCCGGCGCCGACGCTCACCGCCTTGAACCTGTCGCTCGACGCCGAAATAAACGCCGAAATATAGCCGCCCTCGCTCCAGCCCATCGAGCCGACGCGATCTTTGTCGACAAAACCTTTGGCGATCAATGCGTCCACACCGGAAATCACGTCGGCGTAATCGCCCACTCCCAAATTTCTCACATTCAGCGCGCGAAACTTCTCCCCGTATCCCGCTGAGCCTCTGTAATTGGGCCGCAGAATCAGTGCACCTTTCGCGACGAAGCGTTCGACCGGGTAATACCGATCCGCGTTCAGAATTGGCTGATCCACACCGGTAGGCCCGCCATGAATGACGACCAGCAACGGGTATTTCTTGCCGAGCTTGAAATCCGCCGGCGTATAGAGAACGCCTTCGATCGTGGCCCCGTCAGTCGACTTCCACGAAATCACTTCGCGGCGTGCAATTTTGAAAGCCTTCAGTTGGTCGCCCAGCGAAGTGAGTTTCTTCGCCTGCCACGGCGCCACGCTCGACGTGAATATCTCCGGATATTCGTTTTCGAGCGCCGCGCGGTACGCAACTTGTTTGTAGTCTTTTGAAAAGGAAAACGAGAATGCCGCGATGTGTTCTGGCGAACTGAGCTTTTCGATAACTTTCGTATCGGGGTTCAGGTGGAACAAATGTGCGTATGTCTTCTGTTCCGCAGCGAAGTAGATGCCATCCGGCGCCCACGCGATTAGCCCAGGATCTTCGTCGAACGCGTCGGTCAATACGCGCGGCGTTCCGCCATCCGCGCTTATCACGGCAATCTTCATGTTCGTATAGAAAAAATATTTGGACGCGGCCGACGTTTCGTAGGCGATTTGTTTTCCATCCGGCGACCACTGCGGATTCCTGTCCGGTCCCGGCGTGTCCACAATCTTTTTCACTTTGTCATCGTTCACTGTCACGACGTAAATATCAGCCGTCTCCGACGAAATCAGGTCCGGATCGCGCTGCGCGCTGAAGGCAATGCGCGTCCCGTCCGGCGACCAAGTAAACTCGCCAACGCTAAAGGCCACTCCTTTTGTCAGCCGCATTGGTTCGGAGATTGCTCCCGTCTCGCTCGTGGGGATGTCCATCGTCCATAGATGAACCATGTTGTAATCGGCGTGGACAACGTCGTAGTCGCCGTACTTTTCCTTGCGGTCCTTCATCGCTTTCGGTTCTGGATCCTCCGCGGAGAAGGCCAGCCTCTTCGAGTCAGGCGACCATGCAAGAATGTTCACGCCAGCTTCGACTTTTGTGAGTTGCCTGGCTTCGCCGCCGTCTGCCGCAATGATGTAAATCTGTTTCTTGCCCTCTGGTGTGCCGGTGATCTGTCCCGGCCTGTCGGAGAGAAATGCGATCCACCTGCCGTCCGGCGACCACGCCGCATTCGTGCTCGATTTCTTCGACGCCGTAAGTTGGTGCCCTTCGCCGGTCGCCGTCTCCACAATCCACAAATCGCGCTCGAAGGCGTTATCTTCCCAGTTCGTCCGCGAAACTTCGTAGACCACGCGCTTTCCGTCGGGCGAAATCTCCGGGCTGAACGCGCCTTTCATCTCAAGAGATTGGTCGATCGTTGGTGTGGTTGAAGTGGAAGCCGCCGCGGGAGACGCTTGCTGTGCAAAGAGGCGCACGCTCAGCAAGCAGGCAATCGCCAGAAAAACGGCAACCCAAGACTTCTTGCGCAAGTTGCGCATGATGTTTCTCCTTGAATTCGTTTTGCACTCAATCTTTCAATTTTTGCGCGACCATCGGGCGAATCCAATGGTCAGCCCAATGCCGATCAGCGCCAGGGCCAGATAGACGTGCCAGCCATGCAACTCCAGCGCTGAGATAACAGCTGTAAGCCCAGACAAAGAGACAAGGAGCACGGCCTTGCCCTTTGATATCTCCCTGTGCTCCACGGGTGCTCCAGGTTCTGGTGATCGGGCCCGGCTTGCGGCGACCCTTTTCTAGGCGGACGCTGATGGCGGCCCCGCTCCTTTTGTCAGCTCTTTGCTCAGGAAAATAATCTGTCCGACGTGGTGATAAGCATGGCCGGCGCATCGGAGAAAAATCATGAAGCGTTCCGCCGCTTCGGGTTCGAGGTCGGCTGAATAAGGGGTCATCCAATCTTCTGGCTTTTGTTTTCTGGCCGTTGACACAACCATGGCAATGGTCTGGTCGAAGGCTTCCAAAACTTTCGCTTTGTCTGGTTTTCCGGCCTCGGTAAATTCTCGATGGCGGTCGCGAACGTATCCTGTCGCCGCAACCCGCGCTCCGATGTAGTAATTCAGATTGCCGGTCAGGTGCAAAGTCAGGTGGCCGACGCTGTTGCCGTAAGTGAACGGGTTGTGCCAGAACTGCTCCTGCGTTAGCGGGTCGACCCACTTGTGAAGGTGGGCCGCAATGAATTCGTAGTACCAGGCGAAGTCTAATGCAACGGTGTTGGGAAGATCAGCCATGGATATCCCTCTGTTCGCGGAAACTGTGGGGCGTCCTTCTAACGCTTAGTGAGCAGCTGTCCCTCGATCGTTCTTGTAGATCACGCCTTCTTTCATTACAAAAAAGACATGTTCCGTCTGACGAATATTCTCCACCGGATCGCCAGGCACCGCCACCACGTCGGCCAGCTTGCCGGCTTCAAGCGTTCCGATTTTGTCGGCCAGGCCCAGCAAATTCGCATCCGCCGATGTTCCGGCTTTCAACGCATCGATCGGCTTCATTCCCAAATCCACCATCTGGTGAAACTCTTCCGTGTTGCGTCCATGCTCATAAACGCCCGCGTCCGTTCCGAGGCCGATCTTCACGCCCTTCGCAAGCGCTCTTTGAAACGTTTGATGACCCGCCGCAATCGCGGCCTTCGCTTTGGCCAGAATCGGCGCCGGAATGTACGTTCCCTTGTCGATCTGTTCCTGTATGCCCTGCGGGGCCATGAGTGTTGGCACAAGGTACGTACCGCGCTGCTTCATCATGTCCAGGGCTTCGTCGTCGAGAAACGTTCCGTGTTCGATCGAATCGATGCCTGCGCGGATAGCGCGCTTTGCGCCTTCCGCTCCGTGCGCGTGCGCGGCTGTCTTCCGGCGCAGTGCGTGGGCTTCATCCACGATGGCGTTCAGCTCTTCTTGTGTCAGCTGCGGCGTGTCCACATCGTCGGTGAGGGAGAGCACGCCGCCTGTCGCGCAGACTTTGATGATATCCGCACCGTATTTGTGATCCAACCGAACCGCATATCTCGCTTGCTCAGGCCCGTTGATCACGCCTTCAAGCGGCCCGGCCTCGTGTCCGAACAGGCCTGCTCGATAGCCGGCTTCACCGTCACAGTGTCCGCCTGTGGCTCCCAAGGCGTGGACGCAGACGAGCATCCGCGGACCCGGTACGACATGATCGCGAATCGCGTTTCGCAAACCGACGTCCACGAAGTCTGACGAGCCCACATCGCGCACTGTGGTGATGCCAGCCATAAGCGTCACTCGCGCGTTGGCGCTGGCATCCAATGCTTGTTCGGCAATTGTTTTTTGGAGGTAATTGAGCGCGCTCTGTTTGTAGTCTTCGCTGTACATCGACGTCAGGTGCGTGTGTGCGTCGATAAATCCAGGCAGGAGCGTCGCATCTCCAAAATCGATGACTTCGGCTGCGGCAGGGATCGCAGCGCTGGCGCCCGCGCCCGTTATTTTTCCATCCGTCACCACTACAAGCCCCGGCTTCACCAGTCCATCGCTTTTCCCGTCAAACATCCGCGCTGCTTTCAGCACGTATGACTTGCTCGCTGGCTTTTGCACCTGCGGGAATGCCAACGGCACCGCTGAAAAACCCGCGCAGAAGAACGCCAAAATCCCGAGTCCATACGACTTGCGCATCATCGGTTGCACCCCGTCGTACTGCACTTGTTCCCGCACGAAAATTCTGGAAGGCCGACAATAGCCTGCCCAAAAGAAAAGTCAAGGTCTTCCTCGAACGGCTCAATGGAAGATGGCCAGCTTCACGGTTGCGATTCGTTGAACTTTTGCGGTGGGTTCGCTAGACTACTCGCTGCTCTGGAATTACCGTTCCTGCCTGCGCGGTTCCCCGGTAGCTCAATGGTAGAGCATTCGGCTGTTAACCGAAGGGTTGCTAGTTCGAATCTAGCCCGGGGAGCCACTTCTGATTCATCCTGAAACAGCATTCTTAGCTCACGGCGCCTCTTGTGTCGCAGCTTGCTTGGCGCCAGGAGAACGTCGACCGAATTCTAGGCGCCGTGCCGGAAAAGCTGACCCCGCGGCTACACCGTACTCGGACCGTGCCCACCTTGCGGAGCGACAGCTTTCCAGGAAGTCAGTGGCACGTTAACGCCCTTTTGGCCTCGACAGACGTCAAACACACATGGAAACAATCGTTTCCGCGGGCAAGCATTCAGATTAAGAATCGTTGACATTCAAAAATGGGATGATTATACTCGCGCAAAACGAGTAGTTAACCGATTTAGCTCGGGGTGCACCGCCTATCGGCAAAAGGTTGTGGGGAGGAATTGCCATGAACGTGTCTAAGATTTGCCTGCGTGCGCTGGGGATGTTGGTCTGCTTGACTTTCGCTGTCTGCTCCGCAAACGCACAATACCGCGCTTCAATTCAGGGAGTGGTCACGGATCCGCAAGGGGCTGTGGTTTCAGGGGCGACCGTCACTTTAAAGAATCTGGACACGAACCAAACGCTGACTGCCACGACCGACGACAGCGGAATTTACAACTTCAACGCCCTTGCCGCTAGCAAGTATTCCCTGACCGTAGAGAAGACGGGCTTCAAGAAAAAGATTCTCGATACTGTTGGGGTCATCCCGGACCAGGCGAACGCCGTGAATCTCCAGCTTGAAGTCGGGCAGGTCACCGAAAGCGTGACGGTGAACGGAGATTCGACTCCGCTCATCGACACGGAAACAGCCAACGTGAGCGGAACGGTCACCAGCAATCAGATCCAGCACCTGCCGTCCTTTGGACGAGACGTTTTGAAGCTCGCGCAGCTGGCTCCCGGAGCCTTCGCTGATGGCTCGCAGGCGAGTGGCAGTGACAACTACAACCTTCCAGGCACTCAGACAGGCGGAGGACAGTCGGGTGGCGCGGACGGCATATTCAAGACCGAAAACGGTGCGCAGGTCATCGGCAATGGGCAGCAGACGGAGAACAATGGCATCTCGATTGACGGAATCAGCACCACCAGCGCTGTCTGGGGAGGAGCTACAATCGTCACGCCGTCTGAAGATTCCGTGGAAAGCGTAAAAGTCGTCACCAATAGCTATGATGCTGAGGATGCACGCTTCGCCGGCACCCAAATTCAGATTACCTCCAAGAGCGGAACGAACAACTATCATGGCAGTCTGTTTCTTACGACTCATCAACCGAACCTGAACGCCTATCAGAAGTTCAACGGCGAAGGTCTTGCCGTGACGCGAGACGACAATAAGTTCGAACAGTTCGGCGGCAGCGTTGGTGGCCCGATCTGGAAAAATAAGATTTTTGCGTTCTTTAATTATGAGACGGTTCGTGAACCCTTCAGCAACGTCACAGGAAATGGTTGGTACGACACCGCGGCTTTCGACGCCTTAGCGCCCTCGGGAAGCATCGCAGCAAACTATCTGTCGTTCCCCGGTAACGGTGTAGTCGGAACCCTCAATACCGGCGCCACCTGCGCCACTGCCGGTCTTACGGAAGGCGTAAATTGCAGAACGATTGCCGGCCAAGGGATCAATGTCGGAACGCCTCTGACGACCGGTTTGGGTAAGCAGGATCTCGGCTGGACTAATGCACAGAACCCCGGCTGCGGAGGGGCCGGTACAGGCTGCGGAACCGCGGGCAGCCCCTTGGGTATCGTGGCCGACCTTGCGAACTACAACACGATCAACCCGACGAAATTTACGGCTACCCAGTACAATGGCCGCCTGGATGCGAATGTCACCGAAAAGGACCGCATAGCCTTTACGATCTACTGGGTTCCCCTGACCAAAGATAACTTTAACGGTAATCGAGCCTACGATATTTTTCACCATTCGCAGACCAATGAGGCGCTCTCGGCAATCTGGGATCACACCTTCTCGCAAAACCTCGTCAACGAATTTCGCGTGAATGCCGCCGGCTGGCGCTGGAACGAGATCAACTCCAACCAACAGTCTCCCGTCGGATTTCCCACGGATAATATTGAACAGACGGGCGGCATGACAGTCAATTCTTTTGGTCCGAACGTCGGCAGCATCCTGAATCAGTGGACTTACACTTTTAAGGATGTGGCCACCAAGATTTACGGACGCCATGCCATTAAGTTTGGCGGGGACGTCACACGCCTCTTTTACCAGCAAGAGTGCGCCGGCTGCGGCGTGCCCAGCTATCGCTTCTTCAACGTCTGGGACTTCCTGAACGATGCGCCACATCAGGAGAACGGAGGCTTCGATCCTATTACTGGGATCCCAACGACTATTCGCCAAGACCAGCGCGAAAACCTCTGGGGACTGTTCGTCCAGGATAGTTTTAAACTTCGCTCCAACCTGACCCTCACTCTCGGCCTCCGCTGGTCCTACTTTGGTTCGTTGTACTCAAAAGAGGGCAACATGCTCAGCGCCATCCCCGGCGCTGGGACGAACTACCTGACGGGCCTGGTTGTACGGAAGGGCAATTCCTGGAACCCGCAGAAGGACAACTTCGGACCCCAGATCGGTGTGGCCTGGAGTCCGGCTTCCCTGTTCGGCTATGAGTTCCACAACCGCTTGGTGGTCCGCGGTGGTTTCGGCCTGAGCTATAACGGGGAACAAATCGCTATTTCGTCCAACATCGTCAATAATCCGGGGTTGGTGGTGTTTCCAAGTTTAACCATGTCAACGCCGACCTCGCCCAATCCTGGCATTATCTATGCCCTCTCGTCGGGTGTACACGATCTTACCGGCTACCCGGCGAACCCGAATACGATTTCGAGTTTTGGCCCGAATGGCCTGCCAACCACTGGCTCCGTTGGCGTTCAGATCTTCCCCGGCACCCTGCCCACCACGCGTGTCTATCACTACTCGGTGGATACCCAATACGATCTGGGCCACCAACTCGTAGCTTCGTTGGGATATGAGGGAAGCTTGTCACGCGACACCTTCTTCCATGAGAACCCGCTGGCTGTCCCCGCAACCTTAGGCTACCCCTTCAACCCGCAGATCGGCGGCGGAGACTATTGGAGTAACAACGGCCGCGGTAACTATAATGCTCTGCTCGCTGAACTAAAGCATGACTTCTCGCGCCAGTTCATGGCCGACACCCAATTCACCTGGTCGAAGTGCATGGACACGAGCTCCGCGCCGTATTCGTTGCAGCCCTATCCGTACGACCTCAACCTGGATTACGGGCGCTGCGACTACAACGTAGGCAAGGCGTTCAAGATCTATGGCGTGTGGCAGCCGGTCTTCTTTCACGGCAGCAACAGTTGGATGGAAAAGGTCGCCGGTGGCTGGTCCCTCAGCGGCATCTTCAACATCCACTCCGGATTCCCATGGAGTCCCATGGTGAACGTCGTTGGCGGAAACCTCTATTGCGGGCAATGCGGTTACGGGTCGTTGTTCCCTGGGGCCTATCTGGGCGGCGCGGGCAACAGCACAAGCAATAATTCATTCGAGACCGTCGCGAACTCAAACTTTCCCAAGGGCGGAGCCGCGTATTTCTCGACGCCGACCTACACAGCTTTCATGGGCAGCACCTCCGGAACGGCGCTTCCTCAGTCCGCGCATGTCGCCCGCAATTCGCTCAACCTCCCCGGATATAAGGGCGTGGACCTGACGCTTTCTAAAGCCTTTGGCTTACCCAAAGCGCCAGTGCTCGGCGAAAGCGCCAAGATTGAGCTCCGGGTGGATGCTTACAACCTATTCAACAATTTGAACCTCGACCCGAACCAAATCTCAAACAACATTGGCAGCTCAAACTTCGGCACGATTACGGGCGCTCTTGCCGCCCGTGTGGTCACTCTGGGAGTTCGCTTCAGCTTTTAGGTTTCCACCCCGGGAGGCGTAGCTCGAAGTTGGGGGGCGCCTCCAAAACTTGATCGAGGAAGCTGTCAACGAGTGGTTGTAAAACTCTCCCACTCGTTGACAGCTTTTTGTTTGCGGTTACGTGGAGTGGAATCCCGCCTTTTGCATGGCGGATTGCGCTTCAGGATTCTTCATGAAGGTGTCCCACACAAAACCGGTGCGGTGATTTTCCGCCATAAGCATTGTGATGCCCAGGTCTATGCCGAGCACATCCTGGTCGTACCACCCGTCCAGCGGATTGAAGGCATCTACGAAGCCGTATCGGGCCCAGGCTTTTTCCCCCCAGGGGCCGCGAATGTTGCGAAGGACGCGGATGCAATCGTCGAAGAGAAAAGCAAGCGAGCCGCCCGTTGCGCACGGCACGATGCTGCCGTCGATCGGCCCTTGCGGCGGCGGGCCGCCCCACGCCGTGTAGCCTTTCTCGTAGTCGGACGCACTGATGCCCCACAGGTCTTCGCTGTAGTCTGGAAATCTGTCATGGAGCGAAAGGCAGAAGAGTTTGTGCGCCTTCGTAGCCTTGACCGAGTTCTCGAAATAGTTGGTGTAAGCGTCGCGCTTCTTGCGGAAGTCGTACCACGCTTGCGAATACTGGTGCGTGAAGATCGGATCGTTTCCGGAAATGTATTCAATCCCCTGGTATTTGATCACCGGACGCGTCCAGGCTTTCCAGGTCTCCGGGGATAATGGGTGTGTCGGAGAGCCGATGCCCAGCAAATAAATCATCATCAGCTCGCAATAGTGTTCCCAACGGGCCTTCAGAAAGCCCGACTCCGGAGTCCAGCCCATGGAGAGAGTGGAGCCGCCATTCAGCATCCACGGCCAATCGACGCGTTCATATATTTTTGTCGCGAGGTCCTTGATTTCCTGATCGGCAAAATATTGCCGGGCCGTGAGCACGCCGCAAAGGAGCAGCGCCGTATCAATCGACGACAGTTCGCACTTCTCCCAGCGCTGCCCGGTTTCCATGTGAATGAAGTGGTAGTAGAAACCGTGTTCGTGCTGGAGGTCGTTGGCGAGAAAGCGGAGCGTGTTGCGGACGCGCGCGAGGATCTCCCCGCTCGCCCCAAAACCGCGATGGTCGCCAATACACAGGCTCGTAAGGCCGAACCCGGTGGCTGCAATGCTGGAGAAGTCGCGAGTGTCGTTCCCATTCGCGAGAGCGCGGTCTTTTACCTGCCCAGTTTTTGCGCTCGCTTCAAACCAGAAAAAGTCGAAGCTCGTGCGCTGGATTTCATCCAACAGTTTGTCGTCGCTCCCCTGATACGGCGCACCATGGGGCTTGACGAAAGTCTTTTGCGCATTGGCTCGGCTGCTTAATAGCGGGGCGAGGGAAGATGAAAGGAGGCCCAAACCGCAAAGCCGCATCATTTCTCGACGGTCGTACAAGAGATGTTCTCCATTTCTTGAGTGGCTTCTGGCTTCTACTTTGTAATTTCGAGCGTGGCCTCGGAACCATGCGCCGAATCCGGACTGATCCAAATCTTTACGCGAGCCGGTTCGACGACATATTTATTCTGATCGTCCCAAAGTGCAAAAGCATCAGGGCCCAAGTGGAAAGCGACACGCCGCGTTTCTCCCGCCGCCAGTTTGACGTGTTGGAAAGCCTTGAGCGCGCGAATCGGCTGTGAGGTGCTCGTGCCTTCCAGGCGAACATACAGCTGAACCGTTTCCTCGCTCGGGCGTGTGCCGGTATTGGTGATGTCTGCGCTGGCAGTTAGATCGGGATTTGACGAATGCTTTGCATCACGAAGGCCGTCGTTCAAAGTTTTGGCGCTCAGTCGAGCTGTGCTCGTCTGCGTCGGTCCATAGCTGATATTCGTATAGGTGAGTCCATACCCAAAAGGAAACTGGGGGCTGTTCTGTTCGTCGATATAGCGCGAGACGTACTTGTCCGCAGCACCCGAAGGAGGTTTGGTGAGATCCGCGTTTCCCGCCGGGCGTCCCGTATTTAGGGCGTTGTAATAGAGCGGTTCTTGACCGACGCTGCGCGGCCAAGTTACCGGGAGCTTTCCGCTTGGATTTGATTCTCCGAAGAGTGTGCGCACCAGAGCAGGCCCCGCTTGCACTCCCGGGAACCACGCGGCAAGAACGGCAGGGACGTGCTCGAACGCCCAGGGAAGTGTGAGCGGGCGTCCGCTGAACAATACAAGGACGACAGGTTTTTCAGTGGCGGCAATCGCCTCCAACAGTTGCTGTTGGCGGCCCGGCAATCCGAGGTGCGCACGCGAGGCGGCTTCCCCGGTCATCTCCGAAGCATTTTCACCCAGCGCAAGAATCACGGTGTCCGAGTCCTGCGCGGCCTTGACGGCTTCGGCGAACTGTTCGTCCGATGCTTTGGTGATGTCGCTGCCCTTCGCAAAGCGCACATGATCTGCGCCCAGCTTTTGGATCAGCGCTGCGCGCAGCGTGACGGCGTCCTCGGGGCGGCCTTGCGCCGACCACGAGCCGAGCATGACCGCGGCATCATCTGCCAGCGGGCCGATCAGCGCGACATTCTTTAAATCGTTAGAAAGAGGAAGTAGCGGCGATCCGCCGGCTGTCGGCGAATTCTTCAACAGGACAAACGAACGCTCCGCAGCGGCGCGCGCGAGCGACACGCTCTCCGGCTGAAGCATCGCGCCTGCTTCCTGCTTTTCGTCCACATAAGGATGTTCGAACAATCCTAAGGCAAACTTGACGTGCAGAACGTGGCGAACCGCTTCGTTTACATCGGCTTCCGGCACTTGGCCGGAGCGTACAAGATTCGCCAGATGGTCATGGTAAAAACTGCTGACCATATCCATTTCCACGCCGGCTAGAAAGGCTTTTCGCGCGGCGGTCGCGGGATCATTCGCGATGCCGTGGGAAATCAGTTCGGCGATGGAGGTCCAGTCACTGTCGACGAGTCCTTGGAATCCCCATTCCTTGCGCAAGATTTGTTTGATGGTGAAGGGATTTGCCGAGGTGGGAACTCCGTTCAGGGAATCGAACGCGGTCATGATGGTGGCAGCGCCGGCCTCGACGGCCGCGTGAAAGGGAGGCAAGTAGAATTCTCGAAGGGTGTGCTCGGAAATCTCCACCGAGTTGTAATCGCGGCCGCCTTCGGCGGCTCCATAGCCCACATAATGTTTGGGGCACGCCACGGCGCTGTCGGGCGCGCTGAGACGCTCGCCCTGGTAACCGAGCACGTAGGCCCGTGCCATTGCCGAGACCAGGTACGGATCCTCACCTAAGCCTTCCGCCATCCGTCCCCAGCGCGCGTCTCGCGCGATATCGATCATCGGAGAAAACATCCAGCGGATTCCGCTTGCAGAAGCTTCGCGCGCGGCCACGCGTGCCGCCCGCTGGACAAGATCAGGGTCCCAAGAAGCTGCCAAGCCGAGAGGAATCGGGAATTCGGTGCGATACCCGTGGATGACGTCCAAACCGTATATGAGAGGGATCTGCAAGCGCGATTTCTCCATCGCCACGCGCTGAAACGCGTTCGCTTCCCGCGCGGTTGTGACGTTAAACAACGAGCCGATCTCTCCCTTTTGAATCATGTCGTTGTAATCGGTGCGTCCGGTGCCGGGGCCAGTTGGCTGTCCGGAGGAGTACTGCACCAGTTGGCCAACTTTTTCTTCAAGAGTCATTTTGTGAAGAAGGGCATCAATTTTCCGTTCGCTAGAAGGATCGATCAGATTGTAATGGGGCGTTGCGGAGCTGGATGCCGCAGCAGAGGGCGAATCTTGCGCCGTGGCAGCCTGGCTGCAGAACACCAAACACGCCACAATTGCGAACCGAATCAGCGAGGTGAGCACGTTATCAAAAACTCCGATGGTGCCGTCGGACGTTTGGTCTGAGCGTCCTCTAAGGCACAGAAATTAAGAATCAAGTTATTTAAGCGTGGCCGGGACGGGCAAGGACGGCAAACGATACTGAATTTCCAGTCGCGCTTCCAGCAAAATCCTTATTCTTTGGGAATTTCTGCAATTTCAGACCTGGGCAAGTTCTCAAGCGTCTTATCCTCCTCGACGAAAAGAGCATAGTAAACCGATTTAGTAGGATACACAAGAGAAGGAACGGTTCGTTCCAGGAGCTCATCCGATATCCGGCCTTGGACCTTGTTCTCCCTTGGTCGCTTATGGGAGACTACCAGCCCAGACCAACCTCTATGCCGCGTTCAAAATCAAAGGGCCCCCCTGACCCGCGGAAGTCTTCGAGTTCAGGGGTAAGCCTGAAGTCTCTCGCGGAGCACCTTGGGCTTTCTCAAGCCGCAGTCTCTTTCGTGATCAACCGGTCTCCCGCCGCAAAATCGATACCTCACCGCACCCAGGAGCTGATCCGCGCCGCCGCCAAGGAGCTAAATTACCGGCCAAATCATCTGGCCAGGTCGCTCCGGCAGCAGCGGAGCTTCACCATCGGCGTTGTGGTTCCAGAGATCAGCGAGGGATATGCGGCATTGGTGATGTCGGGCATTGAGGATCACTTGCTGCAAGAAGGTTATTTTTATTTTGTGGTCAGCCATCGCCACCGGAATGAACTCATCGAAGAATATCCGTTGCTGCTGCAACAACGGGCGGTGGAAGGCTTAATCGTGGTGGACACAGCGCTTGCGGAAGCAGTGGATGTCCCCAGTGTGGCGGTCTCCGGGCACAGGGACGTGCCCGGGGTGACGAACATCGTACTCAATCACTCGCGGGCGGCATGCCTCGCGCTGCAACATCTTGCAGACCTCGGACACCGGAAGATGGCGTTTATCAAGGGGCAGGCGTTCAGTTCGGATACGGAAGTACGATGGGAAGCGGTACGTGAGGCCGCGAAAAAAATCGGAATCGAGGTTAAAGAGCATCTGACGGGGCAGCTGGAAGGTGAATCATCTTCGCCGCTGCTGGGATACCAAGTGACGCAAAAGCTTCTTGCGTGCGGGGAACCATTCACGGCCCTCTTTACTTTCAACGACATTTCCGCAATCGGCGCCATTCATGCGCTGCGCGAAGCGGGCCGCCGCGTGCCAGAGGACGTCTCGGTCGTCGGGTTCGACGACATTCAGAGTGCGGCGTTCCAGAATCCCGCGTTAACGACCGTGCGACAACCCTTGCGCGAGATGGGCGTGATCGCTGCGGAAATTCTCCTGAGGCGGATTACCGCGCCCGCGAAGACACCGCATCCCAAGGAAATTATGGTCGAGCCGGAATTGATAGTGCGGGCCAGCACGGCTCGGATTTCTAAGCCTGTGGAACTTGGCTGATCTCTCGTTGATCTTTCCCTCTGCTCACTGGGCGAGATTCACGGGGCGATCGTAGCCGGTCATTTCCAGATAGCCAACGCCCTTGAGCGGCAACTTTCCGCGGCGGCCTTCCAGAGTGATGGCTCCTTCCCAATAAGATGGCGCGATGGTCGTTTTTCCCGTCAACTCTTGTGCCGCGAGAGATGTGTGCGCTCTGAGTTCGAGCTCTAATTTTGGGATGAAGATCTCCCACGCGATGGGATAGGTTGCGTGAATGGCAGGACTTGTCCAGCTTTCCGCGAGCGGTTGCAGGGTAAAGTCGGCTGTTCGCAAGTGCGTGGATTTGCCCTGCGCATCCACGTACGTGCCAGCCGAGAATGGATCGAGCGAACCATCTTTCCGCCGAATGCGAAAGAGCATCAACTCGGTGTTGTCTTCCAATTGCAGGCTTAGCCAGTCCCAGCCGACCTGGCTGGAGCCCAGTTGGTGAGTGAAGAATTCGTGGTCCATCCAGGCTAGGCCGGAGACTTCGAGCGCTTGGCCATTTAATTCGAGTTGTCCGTTCGCGGCTAGCCGTGTTAACGAAAAGTAGTAAGAGGCGTGACCTGCACCTTTCGATTTTTGGCTTACGCCGTTTTCACCGTGAATGATGGGCGGCTTTTCCGGGTGCAGCTTCAGATGTAATTGGAACTGCGTGTCGATGGCTTGCAGCTTTTGATCCGCGCCTTCCCATTGAATCTGCCAATTGCCATTCCAGATGCGGGCGCTGGACGCGCTGACGCTGGCGATCCCAGGGCCGGCACGATTCATTCTCTCGGCGTGATAAAAATGCTGGCCGTCCAAATCGCTTAGGGCGAGATGCGCCAGGTAAATATCTTTGAGGTCCCAAGTTGTGGATTGAGCGGGATCGCGGCTGACAGCCTGGCGAAAAAATGTCAGTTCGAATCCATAGCGATGGCCGTCAGCGGATTTCAGATTCCCTGTGTAGTACCACCATTCTGTTTGGAAGTCGGGATGATCGAAATAGTCTCGGGGGAATTCGAAGCGATAACCGGGCAAAGCAGTGCGGTACTGTGCAGCGAACGGGTTGAGAAGCAAGAGCGTCCCTGCGAGGGCAGTCAGCCTACTCTTCATGGACGGCCTCGAGAGGATTGAGCCGCACTGCAACTTGCGCGGGATACAAGCCGGCCAGCACTGTGGCTATGTAAACCACGCTGATCGCTCCCAGCAAAACTGCGACAGGCCAGTGAAATCGAATCGTCCAGCCGAAAGACTGTTTGTTGATGACATAGATGAGTACGAGCGAGAGCGCGAATCCCAGAGCGAGCCCCGCGAAATTCGCGAGCAGACCCAGCAGACCTGCTTCGACAAGAATTTGCTTGCGTACTTGCCCGGCTGCTGCGCCGAGAAATCGGAGCAGGCCGAGTTCGCGACGGCGGTCAATGACCAGAGCAAGCAGCGCGCCGGCAATGCCCATCACTGCAACGATCACGGCGACGGCTTCGAGCGCATAAGTGATGGCAAACGTGCGGTCGAAAATACGGATCGCTTCCGCGCGCAAGTCCCGGTTTGAAGCGACCAGCACACGATAGCTGACGGAGGCTTGCGTGATTTCCTCGCGCACGTTTTCAACGGAAGCGTTAGAGGCAACGTAGATGGCTAGATTCGAAGGTGCGGGATCCGGGAGATAACGCAACATCGTTTGGCGATCCATCAAAAGGCTACCGCGCTCGCTGCCGTAGTCATAGTAGACATCCACAACGCGAAAAGACGGACGCGCTGTCCCCAGCGCGAGCGCGATGGTGTCGCCAGGGCGCACGTGATGTTTATAGGTGAAGGTTTCACTGACCACGACAGCATCGGCGTCGCGAATCTGGGAGAGGACTTGCTCGGTTGACCGGCCCGAAAAAAAATTTGATCGGTGCTCCGAGCGCAGGGCACTCAAATCGACTGATGCCAATGTCGCAGGCATGCCGTCGTAGCTGATTTCATAAGCACGTAGCCGGTCTACTGCCGCGACGCCGGGCAACTTGCTGAGTTTGTCCGCCAATTCGAGAGAAACGGTCGGATGGCGATCAGGGGCAGGCTCACCGGCAGGTCGCAGATAGAGATCGGCCGGAAGGCGGTCGTTCATCCAGATCAGAACCGTTTCGCGGAAACTGCCTACCATGATGCCGACGGAAGTCACCATTGCGATGGCGGTAGAGAGCGCGCCGACAAGCACCGAGGTGCGGCGAAGCGAACCCGAAAGACTTTGTGCTGCAAGCAAAGCTTCGACTCCCAGGATCTTTCCAAGCCACCTGGATGAGCGAGAGATAACCGCATCGGTGAAAGCCGGAATTGCGAGTGCGGACGCGACGACAAGCAAGACCGCCGCGAGATAACCGAAGACAGGTTTGCCTTCTATCGCAGGAACGCTTGAGGCCGCCGCAGCTAGGATTCCCAGGACCAACGCGATCCACAGATCGCGCGATTTGTGTATGCGCGTCATGTACTCACGTCTTCCTCGCGCCATGGCTTCCACGGGAGAGACGAGCGACGCTTCGCGGGCGGGCGAGTAAGCAGAAGCGATGGCGACTCCAACGCCGATGACGAACGCAAGCACCACCGACCAGATGCTGAATTCGATAGATCCCGGACGGCTGCTTACATATAGCGACTCCACCGTCGCGGCCATGAGTTTCACCGCGCCTGAGGCCATGACGCGTCCGACGGGGAGACCGAGCGCGGCGCCAGCCAAACCGAAGAAGGTGGCCTCGCCGATGAATGCCGCGAGCACTGCGCCGCGGCTGGCGCCCAGCGCGCGCACAATTCCGGTTTCCGGACGGCGGCGTACAACAGAAACCGAAATTGTGTTGAAGATAAGGAACGCGCCTACGATTAGCGCGATGTAGCTGAGCAGCCGCAGATTCCAGCGAAACGCGGCAAGCATTCGTCGATTTTCGTTTGTGCCTGTGCCTTGCGTGCGAACCTCCACGCCGGCTGGCAACGCTGCGCGGATACGTTGTTGCCACTCTTCGATGCTCGGCGCTTCTGGAACTTTAAGTAGAATGCGGTCGACGCGACCGAACCTGTTCAGCGCGCGTTGCGCAGCGGCGAGATCCATCACAATGGCCGACTCGCTGCCATTCGAATCGGGATAAACGCCGCGGACTGTGAATTCGCGGACTTGATCATTGATGAGCAAGCGAAGCTGGTCGCCAAGCCTTTTTCCCAGACTTGTGCCGACCCAAATGCTGCTGGAGTCTTGCAAGGACCGCATCGCATTTTCAGACGATGCAGAAGCTTCGCCCAAACTGGTTTCTGAGATCGCTCCACTCCGCACGGTACCGCCTTCCGCAACCAGGTCGAGACCGATGAGGGGAATGGTTTGCTTCGTGTCTGTGATAAACGCGGAGTCTTCGATACGCGGTGAAATGCGAATGGAATAAGGCAACGCCGCGATCGTTCCCACAGCTGCCTCCGGCACGCCACCTGACGCAACAATCTCCAAATTGTTATCGCCAGCGAGAGTTTCCATGGAGGCGCGGAAAGAGCCGGTTGCCGCTCCGCCGGCAAGATCGATGGCCAAGACCACTGCGACACCTAGGGTTACAGCAAGAATTGTAAGGATGGCGCGCACAGGTTCCTGAAGCAGGGGGCGAAGCATCAAGCGATAAAAAAGGAAGAGACGTCCCATGTCAGCGCCGTTTGATCTCTTCTATTTTTCCGTCACGCAAACGAACAATGGCGTCGGCGAGCGCAGCGGCTTCCACGCTGTGCGTGGCCGTTAGGGTGGCTGTGTTTAGCTCGCGCGTCAGGCGCTTCAGGAGATCGAGGATGACGTTGCCGGTTACGGTGTCGAGATTCCCAGTTGGCTCGTCGGCCAGAAGAATAGCCGGGGATTGAATCAACGCACGCGCGATGCCAACTCGTTGCATCTGACCGCCGGAGAGTTGATGCGGATAGCGATCCCCCAAGCCGTCGAGCTCAACCCAAGTAAGACGGTCGCGGGCTGCAGCGCGGGCGTTCGGCCTTCCAGCAAGCTGCAGTGGCAGCTCGACGTTTTCAAAAACCGTCAGCGTATGCAGAAGTTGGAAGGATTGGAAAATGAATCCGACTTTTTCGCGACGCAGCGCAGTCAACCCGGCGTCTTTCAGTGCTGATGTATCGACGCCGTCAAGCAACACGCGGCCAGAGCTGGGAAAATCCATCGCTCCCGCGAGATTGAGCAGGGTCGATTTTCCGCACCCACTTCGACCGACTAACGCAACAAATTCCCCACGATTTACTTCCAGCGAAACATGGTCCACCGCGTGGACCGGCTGGCCATCGGTGAGGTAGTCCTTGCTGACGTTCTGCAGCGATACGATCGCCATAACTTATGATGGAGCATTTGCAAGACAATGCGCCAGCGCAACGCGCGCGATCGACGGAGCCGCCGTTCACCGGTGGCCTTCGGGCGGCGCCCGTCGCTGTTTCCGTCTTCGACTTATGCCTACTTCTTTGCTTGCGCGAGCGCCTTTTCAATCGCGGTAGTGACTTCCGGCGAATCCGGCGTAACGGCGGGCTCAAAGCGAGCAAGCACGCGGCCATCCGGCCCGATTAGGAACTTGGTGAAATTCCACTGAATTTCCCCGCCGGTCTGTGGGTTGGCGGCTTTGTCCGTCAGGAATTGGTACAGCGGTGTTTTATCGTCGCCCTTCACCGAAACTTTAGACATCATCGGGAAAGTTACGCTGTATTTGGTCTGGCAGAAAGTCTTGATTTCTTGATTCGTGCCCGGCTCCTGCGCGCCAAAATTATTCGCCGGAATCCCAACGATGACGAATCCGCGGTCTTTGTATTTCTCATAGACCGCTTCCAGCGCCGTGTATTGCGGAGTGAAGCCGCAACGGCTCGCCACGTTTACGAGCAGCACGACTTTCCCCTTGTAGGCGCCGAGCGGCGCGGGCTGGCCCTCGATTGAATTGAGGGTGAAGTCGTAGACGGACTTATCCGCGGCCATCAGCGCGGTCGCAAAGAACAGCAGACAAAAGAGCAGCTTGGTCATAATTCCTCCACTCTCTCTTTTACCCTGATCCGCGGATCGCGGCAAATCGTAGCTGCCTGTTCGCATCGAGGATGGCTGGGCTCACCTTTTCTGCCCACCTGAAAGGAGCGAAACAGTCATTGAGCCTGGTCTTGCCCTGTTATAGACTGCGCACGCCGAATTTCAGTCTAGGGGCGGAAGAGATTCCGCTGTACTAAAGCGCGCGCAAGCCAACAAGGGGTTGGTGCGCGTAGCGCTCTCGCGAAGGCCAGATCAACTAAGCATCGATTCCGCTGAAATTGTGCGGCGGATGCCAAGGAGGAACGGATGCTGTTTGCATCGGAAGTCACGGTTGCTCACCAGAGCGTAGCCACCTTGGATCTCGTGATCATCGGGGTCTACTTCGCGATTGTGTTTGGCATCGGGATGTATTTTGCGAGGCGAGAACGTACCTCGGAAGATTATTTCCTTGCTGGCCGGGACATCGGATGGTTTTTCATTGGCGCCTCATTGTTTGTTTCGAATATTTCGACCGAACATTTTATCGGTTTGTCTGGAACGGGCGCTTCGTCGGGATTGGCGGTGGGCCACTTCGAGTGGCTCGCTTGCTTGATCCTGCTGATTCTTGGCTGGGTGTTCGTGCCGTTTTACTTGCGGTCGAACGTGTTCACCATGCCGGAATTTTTGGAACGGAGGTTCAACCGCAATTGCGCCGTGTATTTGGCGGCGATTTCGATCATCGCTTATATCTTCACAAAGATTTCCGTTCAGCTCTATGCGGCGAGCGTTGTTCTTGAGCGCGTGGCGGGCTGGTCATTGTGGAAGACGGCGGTCGTGCTGGTGATTGCCACTGGTATTTACACTGTGGCCGGAGGACTGGCGGCGGTCATCTACACGGACACAGTACAAACATTGATTTTGATTTGCGGCGCCGTTGCTTTGACGATCATCGGTCTTCACCGGGTTGGAGGATTCGAGCATCTGAGAACGATGGTGCCCGCCAGTTACTTCCACATGATGAGGCCGTCCAGCGATAAGGATTTTCCGTGGACAGGCATATTCTTTGGAGCGCCGATTCTTGGGATTTGGTATTGGTGCACCGACCAGGTAATCGTGCAGCGCGTGCTCTCCGCACGCGATGAGGGCCACGCGAAATTAGGCACAATCTTCGCCGGCTTCTTAAAGATCCTGCCGGTGTTCATGCTGGTCCTGCCGGGCATTATCGCCTTCGCGCTTTTCCCCGAGCAGGTGAAGAAGCCCGATTTCGCATATCCGACGCTGATCCTGAATTTGTTGCCCACTGGCTTGGTCGGTTTGGTCATGGCTGCACTGCTGGCCGCGGTGATGGGTGCCATGAGCTCGGTGTTCAACTCCGCATCTACCCTCGTGACGCTGGATTTTTACAAGAAGATTCGTCCGCAGGCTTCCGAGGGCCAGCTTGTGAATTTTGGCCGCGTCGCCACAGGCTTCATGGTGCTGCTAGGCTTGCTTTGGGTTCCGTTCATTCACTACATCAGTAGCCAGCTCTACATTTATTTGCAGAGCGTTCAGGCCTACATAAGCCCGCCAATCTCCGCTTGCTTCGTGCTCGGAATCGTGTGGCCGCGCCTGAATGGCTCGGGGGCGATCTCCTCGCTTATGACCGGATTTGTGCTGGGCGCGACACGTTTCATTCTCGAACTTGCCGATCGCGCGGCGGGCGGCCATTTCGAATCTCCCGTCGTGCGCTGGATCATCGACATGAACTTCCTGCACTACGCGATTTTCATGTTCGTGGTTTGCTCGATCGTTCTCATCGCCGTCAGCTTGATGACCAAGGCCCCTGACCGCAAGCAACTTGCCGGACTAACGTTTGCTACCGTCGACGACAAGATGGAAACCATCGCGGTAGGCATTCCGCAGCGCAAGCCCGCGCACGAAACTCCAACCGAGCGGCGCATCAACGTCGTCGCAAGTCTTTTTTTGCTTGCGACAGTGATCGGCCTGTGGATTTATTTCCGCTAAGAGCCGTAGCGGACGGGATATCGATGAGAGTTAGTGCGATTCGAACATTGAAGCCTAACGTAACACAGGAGGAGGCAGTCCGCGGCTTCCGCTCCGGTGTCTTCAGCGGTGTTTATTGGAGAATTCGAAGCGGCCCCTTGCAGCGAATCGCAGATGCTTACGTGCCGTTTTGGGTTTTTCGTGTGCGCTATGAGATAGGCAAGGCGAGGAAGACTCGTTTTTTCGCTCTCGACGCAGTGCATGGAGACCTCGATCTATTCGAGTTTCCACGAATTCCGGCGGACGAAGAACTGGTAACCGTTGAGACGCGGAACCAGCTGATGGCGCGTCTGCAGTCAGATACCGCGGAAGAGATCCTCAGGACGAAAGTTCTGCGTGTTCTCTTCCAGCAGGGCTTTTTCAAGCTGAGTGGTCTGAAGCTGGAAATCGAGCGTATGCCGATGGAGCTTCACCTGCCGTACTGGCTAGCCTTTTATGGAAGCCATGGGGCGGTAAAATGCCGCGTGATGGATGCAGTGCGGCGGCGCATCGAGGGCGCGAAAGCTTCGTCGTTTTTTGAGGAGTGGCTCGCAGCATAGCTGAGTAGGAAGTGCATGCCGCCAGGCGCGCGCGCATTCTAGGCGAAGATTCTTCCACCAGCCCTACGGAGAGAGGGACAGCATGCCACGTCTTGCAAAATACAGCGGAATTGGCCTGCTGCTCTGCGCGATCAGCTGCGCCAGTGCAGCGGCAACAGGCTGGCAGCACATAGGCAACGTGCAGCGCGTGGAGAAACTCCAGGACGGCGTAGAACTGACTGCCGGTTCGGCAAAATTACGCATCACGGCTTTTCGCGACGGTGTGATCCGGGTTCGCCTGGCGCCGCAGGGTTCTTTTCCCAAAGATTTTTCCTGGGCGGTGATTGAATCTCCTGCCCCCCCTGCGATCAGCGTCGAAGATGGAAAGAACGAGCTGCGCATGACGGTGGGCCGCGTCGCCGTCATCGTCAAGAAGGCACCTCTGTTGATCACTTTCGCGGACTTGACGGGCAATGTGCTCCTTGCAGATGAGCAGTCTTTGCCCATGGCTTGGGACGGCACGTATATCCACGCCTGGAAGCGAATGCCTTCCGAAGAGAGTTACTTTGGTTTGGGTGACAAACCCGGCCCGATGAACCGCCGCAATCATGCGTACACGATGTGGAATACGGACTTTTTTGGCTGGCAGGAATCGGACGACCCAATCTACAAGACCATTCCGTTTTTCATCGGCCTTAACAAAGGCGTGGCCTATGGCGTTTTCTTCGACAACACGTACCGCAGCAGCTTCGATTTTGGAAAAGAGTCGCCCGATTATTTTTCGTTCGGAGCCGAGGGCGGCGAGCTGAACTACTACTTTATCGCCGGTCCCGAACCCAAGAAAATCGTCCAACAATTCACGGCGCTCGTCGGCCGCACCCCGCTTCCGCCGCTCTGGTCGCTCGGCTACCAGCAGAGCCGCTACAGTTACTATCCCGAAGCGCGCGCTCGCGAAGTCGTTCAGACCTTGCGCGAAAAAAAGATTCCTGCCGACGTCATTTATTTTGACATCGATTATCAACAGGGAAACGCGCCCTTCACCGTCAACCGCGAATATTTCCCGCATTTCGAGAAGATGATCGCGGATTTTCGCGCGCAGGGCATGCGTACCGTTCTCATCACCGACCTTCATATCAAAAAGGATCCCGGCCACGGCTATGGGCCTTACGATTCCGGGATCAAGAACGATGTCTTCGTCAAAAGATCGGACGGCTCGGTGTATGTCGGCATAGTCTGGCCTGGCGAGAGCGTCTTTCCGGATTTCACGCTGGCGCGCGTGCGCGACTGGTGGGGCGGTCTCTACAAGGGTTTCGTCAACATGGGAGTGGCGGGTTTTTGGAATGATATGAACGAGCCCGCTACTTTCCAGACTCTTTCCAAAACCATGCCACTCGACAATGTCCACCGGCTCGATGACGCCACCACGCTCGATCATCGCGCGATCCACAATGTCTTCGGCATGGAAAACGCCCGCGCGACTTACGAAGGCCTTCTCAAACTGCGCCCTGACGAGCGCCCTTTCGTCCTCACACGCGCGGCTTATGCGGGCGCCGAACGTTATGCAGCCACCTGGACCGGCGACAACAGCGCCACCTGGAACCACATCGGAATGAGCGTTCCGCAGATCATGAATCTCGGGCTTTCCGGTTATTCGTTCGTTGGAGCGGACGTCGGCGGTTTCGCAGGTTCTCCGCCAGTCGATCTTCTGACGCGCTGGTATGAGTTAGGTGTGTTCTATCCGATTTATCGCAATCACGCCGCTAAGGGCACCGCCGATCACGAGCCGTGGGCGAGCGGTCCCGAGCAGGAAGCGATTCGCAAACGCTACATCGAGTTGCGCTACAGACTGCTTCCTTTCATTTACACTGCTATGGAGGAAACGTCGCGCACTGGCGTGCCACTGATGGAGCCTCTCTTTCTTGAATACCCCGATGAGCAAGCGCTCTATGGAGAGGACCACGAGTTCCTCTTCGGCCGGGATTTCCTCGTCGCGCCCGTCGTCACGGAAAAGGTCGACGCAGAGGACATTCATCTTCCGCCGGGCGATTGGTTCGACTTCTGGACCGCTGAAAAACATTCCTCCAAGGAACAAATCTCGCTGCACCCGGCACTTTCGGAGACGCCGCTTTACGTTCGCGCCGGAGCGATCATTCCGATGCAGCCCGTGGTGCAAAGCACGAACGAGAAGCCGGACGGTCCGCTCGAACTTCGTGTTTATCCGGGAACCGATTGCCACGGCGCGCTCTACCAAGACGACGGGCTGACGTTTGCCTATCAAAAAGGCAATTTTCTCCGCGTGAACTTCACGTGTCAGCTGTCTCCTGGATCGCTCACGATCACCAGCAGCATAGAGAAAAATGCCTACCAGCCGTGGTGGAACAGCACGCAACTAAAAATTTATGGAGCGGGTGCTGAGCCGAAAGAAGTTCGCATCGGAGATCAAGTGACTAGCGATTGGCGGTATGACGCCCAAGCGCACTCCGTGACCCTCACCGTTCCGGACTCCTTCAAGAATTGGAACGTCCGTCTAAGTTTCTGATTGTTCAATCGACTAGAAAAATGGATATAGATTGCGCCGGAGTCGCGATGCGAGCTTCGCCTTTAAAAACTGCGGCTTTTGCCTGGCCCAAAACCCGCGTGAAGCCAGCCGCGCCTTCTCCTGGCGTATTGCTAAAAGGGATTCTTAGCTCGCGTGGTTCAGCCGAATTGTTGAAGGCTACGAGCACGCGCTCCTCTTCTGTTTCACGCAAAAACACATACGCCGTTTCGTCAGAAAAGAGGTGCCACAGCTTTCCGCTCCGCAGAGCGGGATGTTCTCGCCGCACCCGCAAAAGCGTTTGCACGTAAGTGAAAAGTTCTTGCTGTTCCGCTGTGCGCCCTTCCGCGGTGAAGGCATTCTTCGGATCGACGGGCCAGCCACCTGGAAAATCACGCCGGTTGTCCGGGTCGCCGCCGCCCGGCATTCCGATTTCATCGCCGTAGTACAGCTCGGGGATTCCCCGCAACGTCAGCGTCAGTCCAAATGCCAGCTTGAGTTTTGCGGCGGAACTGCCCTCCGCGCTCGCAAAGCGCGGCACATCGTGATTCGCAAAAAATGTCACCAGCGCATCTGGATGGAGATACAGCGAATCCTGGTGCAAGACATCCGCGATGCGTCCAGCCGGCGCGTTGTGCAGCAGAACATCCCGCAGCGTGAAATGCATTGGAAAATCGAACAAGGTGTTCACGCCAGAGTCGATGCCGTCAAATCGCTTCTGGCCTCCCGCGAAGAATGAGGTGACGCTGGGATCCGCGTGAAAGACTTCGCCAATGGTCGTCAAGTAAGGATAGATTTGGTGCAAACCCGCGTGCCAGGTTGACCAAAACTTCCGCGGAACATAGG
>Ga0210384_10000375_pt1 | contig 68745 bp, 58 predicted proteins | sample IncBWH2MmetaG_FD_160574 | JGI IMG/M metagenome (GOLD analysis project Ga0210384, IMG submission 160574) | Forest soil microbial communities from Barre Woods Harvard Forest LTER site, Petersham, Massachusetts, United States - Inc-BW-H-2-M | ecosystem: Environmental > Terrestrial > Soil >... | reverse complement strand
TTTGATGGCTCCGCTGGCGCAGATGATGATAGTGCGCGCCGCCGGGAGGCACACGCCGCGCGTCTTCGGTTACGCCGCAATACCGATTCTGCTGGGACCACTCCTCGGGCCTGTGCTCGCTGGGGCGATTCTTCAACATGCGTCCTGGCGTTGGCTGTTCCTGGTAAATGTTCCGGTCGGTCTTTTGGGAATCGTTCTGGCGATTCGCTTTCTTCCCGAAGACCGAGCCGAAGCCCGGCCGAGAGATCTCGACTTTGTCGGCTTCTGCCTCCTCTCCCCGGGGCTCGTGCTCTTTCTCTACGGTATGGACCATGTTAGCGAACGGATCGGCTTGACGGCATTTTTCGTTGCGATGGTGCTGCTCATTGTCTTTATCCGGACGGCAACCAGGAAGGGCGACGATGCGCTCATTGATCTCCAGCTCTTTAGGGGAAAGGATTTTTCAGCATCGGTGCTGACGCAATTCACCCTGAACGGAATCTCATTCGCAGGTCAGATGCTCATCCCGATTTATCTCATCCGCATGTGTGGCGAATCACCCAGCGCAGCGGGCTGGTTGATGGCTCCTCTCGGACTGGGCATGATCTGCACGTATCCGAAGATCGGCGTGCTGACGCAGCGCTTCGGCATCCGCAGGGTAGCGAGCAGCGGCGCCTCTTTGGCCTTAGCCGGGACACTGCCGTTCATTTTTCTTGCCAGCCACGGCATGTCCCTCCCCCTGCTCGTATGCACGCTCTTCGTCCGCGGGATGGGTTTGAGTGCGGTCGGCATTCCGTCCATTACCTCTGCCTACGCTTCGGTCGAGAAAGAACACCTGCCGATGGCGACGACCTCACTCAATATAGTTCAGCGTCTCGGAGGGCCCACCCTGACGACACTGTGCGCTACTTTTCTCGGATGGAGACTGGGTATGGCGCACCAGGCGACCGGCATCTCCAGAGCCTTTACCGCGACCTTCATACTGCTCAGCCTCATTCAGATCCTGCTTTTGGTAGCAGCACTAAGGCTGCCTTTTTTCATAGAAAAGACGGAACAGTCGTCCTCCGATGAAGAGGTAACTCTTTTGATTGAAGAGGCGTCGGAGTGACCCTCATCCTTGCAGGCGTCTACGCGCGACAGTCTCTCGTTACTCCCCTTAAACGCGCTTGTATTGACTGGTCTGGCCAACTCCCGGATTGTCGGCAAACTGGAAGCTGGCTACTACCCAATTTCAACTTTTTGCAAATTCCAGGATCATAGGCGGCCTTCACTTCCTGCTTCCTGCTATTCCCTGCTACTTTTAGGAGGCTTCTGCTGAACGAAACATTCTGGAGAGTATATGGCGACATTTGGATTGATCGAATACAAGGATGCAAGCGGGGAAGTGCGCGCGGTTTATGACGACATTATGACCACGCGCAAGACGGATTGGATTAACAATTTCTGGAAAGCCATCGCGCACGATCCGGCATTGCTGAAGCGTACTTGGGAAAGCATCAAGCAGATCATGGCGCCGGGAGCGCTCGATGCGCTGACCAAGGAAATGATCTATGTGGCGGTGAGCGTGACCAACAATTGCCAGTATTGCATCGCTTCGCACACCGCGTCGGCGTTTGGAAAGGGCATGACCGACGCGATGTTTCAGGAACTCCAGGCGGTGATCGGTATGGCCAACGAGACGAACAAGCTGGTGACCGGATACCAAGTGGAAATCGACGAGCGATTCAAGCCGCCGCTGGAGGGCAAGGGACGATAGCACGGGTTCGCGCACTGTCCGCAAGGACAGTGTTTCCACTGTAGTACGCGCGTACTATGGCTGGCGCGCTCGCATGAAGAACAACATATAGATGTTCAGGGGTCTCCCTGTTTGCAAAGGGAGAAGTCCGAAAAATCTTCCGCGAGTGAGCCAGCCATGTCATCGATTGCCAAAGAAAACGAAGTGCTGACGGCGACGCCGGAAGCCGGCGCGCGTCCTTCCGCTACAGCCATTCTTCCCGGTGAACCTGCGAACAAAACGCAGCCCGTGGCGCTGGAGGTTGCGGTGAGCGTGAACGGCGCGCGCACCGTAGAGGGCAGCGACAAGCGCGAGCCTTTCTCTGAAGCGACCAAGACGGTGCTGGTGTTTGGCAATGGCGCAGTGATTCGCCTCTCCGCTTCCGTGGCCGCGGGGCAACTGCTTTTCCTCACGAACGAAAAAACGAAAAAGGAAGTCGTCTGCCAGGTGGTGAAGTCGAAGAATTACCGCAACGTCAGCGGGTACGTGGAGCTCGAATTTACCGAGCCGATCATCGGATTCTGGGGCATGCGCTTTCCTAACGATCGCATCGGATCGCAACCCGCGCCCGGGCCGGTAGCAGTGCCTTCGCCAGCGGCAAGCGTTTCTACGCCCGTGCCGCCGCCAGTAAAGAGCGCATCCCTCGCACCGCAAGTGCACGTTCCTGCGGCGCCGAAGACCGCGGTTCCCGCGGCACCGCAAGCGAGCACGCCCGTTGCTTCCAAGCCCGCGGCCCAGGTGGAAATTGCGCCGGCCAAGCCGGCGTCACCGCCGGCTTCTGTATTGGATCTGCCGCGCCCCGCAGACGCGAAACCGTTGACGTCAACGCCGAAACCACAAGCGCCCGTCGCGCCTCCCGCGGTGCAAATCGCGAACTTGCCGCGTGCGTCCGAGGTCAAGATTCCCGTAGCGCCCGTGCCGGTTGCTCCGCCGGCGGCGAAGACGGAAACGGTTGCGACCGCAAAAGAAAACTCCAGCGACGCGTTGAAGCGCGAAGCCGCGCGGCTGCAGGAACAGCTTTCCTCGCTGCTGTTCACGGAAGCGCCGAAGCAAGCCCCGGCCATTCCCGTGGTGGAAAAGAAAGAGGCCGCGGACGTGGCGGCGAAGATCATTGAGATTACCAAGCCGGAACCGGCGCTGGTAGCGACGAAACCAGCGCAGCCGGGAAAGAATGTGCCTTCGGCGACAAAATCGTTGCTGGAAGCGGAGGAAGTGAAAATACCGGCGTGGCTCGAACCGCTGGCGCGCAACGTGGCGGCGCCGGCGTCGACGGAAGAACTGATCGAAAGAGAAAAGGCCAGGCATGCGGCGGCAGCGCCGGTAGTCGAGGAGCCGCCAGTGGGGCCGACGCCGCTCTCGGAGCCGTTCGCGGAAGAAGAGAACTCTCCGGAAGTGGCAGCGCCGACGTTTGGCAACGGGTTGACGCTTGATGGAGACCAGGACATCCCGGAACACGGCGCGGGGGGCTCGAAAAAGGGAGTTCTGTACATCGCCATCGCAGCGGGCGTCTTGATCGCCGTGGCGGGCGGCACGTGGTACATGCGCCAGCAATCCGGTGGCCCTCAGGCGAAGGTGTCAGCGAACACGCTGGCTCCAACAGCAGCTATTCCTGGTGCGGGGACGTCCGGCAGCGCTGTACAACCCCCGGCGACGAATAGCGGCTCTGGATCTGTAATCTCGGCGCCGAACGCGGCGTCTTCCGGCAAAGCAGCGGCAGTTATTCCACCGACCGCGAACTCACACGCCGGGACTTCGGTACGCGATGCGCGGGAAAATCCCGTCGCGAGCAATCCAACGGCTTCAGAACGAAACGATCAACCCGCCCAGCCCGTGGCACAACCGAAAAAGCCGGCGCTGGGTGAAGTTCACCTGGCGGCGCCGACGGTGAAGCGCGGCGCGCCGGGACAAGGCAACAGCGAAGCCGATCCGGCGATCTCTCTGAACAGCGGCCAAATCACTTCGGACAGCGACTCGCTTGGTGGTGGAATTTCTACTGCGAGCACCAAGCAGCCCGTAGCACCGGCCGCGCCGCTGCCGGTGGGAGGCGACGTCACGCCCGCAAGATTAGTTTCGTCGGTGCCGCCATCGTATCCGACGCTGGCGAAGACCCAGCACGTCTCAGGCGACGTAAAAGTTGATGCCTTGATCGATATCGACGGCCACGTAACGACGATGAAAGTCATCTCCGGACCGACGCTGCTGCATCAGTCCGCGATGGACGCGCTGCGTCAATGGAAATACCAAGCGGCCGCGCTGGACGGCAAGCCCGTGGCGATGCACCTGACGGTCACGATCCAGTTCCGGTTGCAGTAGATTCGCGCTATCGGACTGAAGCGAAGTTCGTCATCCACACTCACTGAAAATTTCCTGGCGCCTGCTTGCACTAGAGAGCCGAGTTCCGATTTGTTCAAACACCGCAACGGCTGTCCAGCCTGAGCCTGCAAACTTGATCCAAGAAGAAAACTACACTCCAAAGAATTTCGAGAGCTTCAAGCTCTTGAGGTAGAAAGAAATTCTTCCAGAAGAAGCCGGGCCAGGCGGCGCGCATTGTGCCGGATGACACCGTGTTCCTCAAGGAGATCATCGAGGATGACGCGGAAGCCGAGCTTTTGGAGCTCGGGAAGGTCGATGGCGACGGGTTCGGCGCCTTGGGTGCGGTAACGGCGGGCGACTTCGGGAGAGACCGGCTGACGATTGGCGACGACCCAATCGATCACGCGGCGAGGGACGTGTTTTTGGATGGCGCGGAGATGATCGGCGAGAGCGTATCCGGAAGTCTCGCCGGGCTGGGTCATAAGATTGGCGATATAGACGCGCGGAGCTTTGGACTTGACGATGGCCGAAGCAATTTCCCGGATGAGAAGATTAGGGAGGATGCTGGTGTAGAGCGAGCCGGGCCCGAGCAGAATGAGGTCGGCCTGGGTGATGGCCTCGAGGGCTTCGGGAACGGGGCGGACGCGGCCGGAAGAGAGCGCGAGCTTTTTGATGGGTTTGCGGCTGGCGGTGATGCGCGTTTCCCCTTGGACACGGCGGCCATCCTCGAGCGTGGCAACGAGCGAAACGTTTGAAATGGTTGATGGAAAGATGCGGCCGCGGATGGCGAGAACCTTGCTGCTGACGCGAACAGCTTCGGTAAAGTCCCCGGTGATGTGCGTGAGAGCGGCGAGGAAAAGATTGCCGAAGTTGTGGCCGATGAGGCCGCGCCCCGCGTGGAAGCGGTATTGAAAGAGGCGGCCGAGGAGAGCTTCGTCTTTCGATAGGGCCACCATGCAGTTGCGAATGTCGCCGGGAGGGAGAATGCGGTTCTCGCGGCGCAGGCGGCCGGAGCTGCCGCCGTCATCGGTGACGGTGACGATCGCGGCGAGATCGGTGATGGGGCGCTCGGGAGTGGGATGTTCGTCGCGGCGTCGGACCACGTGTTCTTTGAGCCCGCGAAGAATTGTGGAAAGGCCAGTGCCGCCGCCGAGGGCCACGATGCGGAAGCCGTGGGCGAGAGTGTTCGAAGTGGTGGAGCGCTTTTTCACGTCAGTTTCTCAGAACCCTGCCGGTCCATATTACAGAAAAGTGTGCGATGCAGAGTACAGGGCGCAGCAGTATTGGTCGGATGGCGCGTGTCTATCCCTGCGCTTTGACGCTCAACGATCGCTTGAAGGTTGCGTTGAGATCCTGAAGTCGGCCCAAAGCCTGGCTTCAGGATGACAAGTGAGTCAGAGGCTCACGGCGAAGGTCAGCCGGCGGTGCCATCTTTCTCCGGGTAGAGGAGCTCGGTGAAGCGCGGATCCTCCTGGAGAAAAGCGAAATCTTCGTCGTTGCGCGCGTGATAGCGATTCTCCGGCTTGAGCTGAATGGCAACTTTCAAATTGGCCATGGCGGAGTCTGCTTCGCCGGTGAGGCAATCGAGAGCGGCCAAAGCGTAGTGGATATGGTCCGCTTTAGGAGCGGCCTTCCGCGCTTTGATGAGACTCTCGCGGGCATCGTCCCAGCGGCCGATGTTCATCATGGCCACGCCGCGCTGATAGTGCTCGTCGGCGGTGCGCGGATTGAGCTCGTGGCTGGGTTTCATGCGCTGCTCGGCGATTTTGACGTGCATTCGCGCACGATCTGCCAGCTCTTTGCTGGGGCCCTCGATGACTTTTTCGAGCTCCTGCTTGGCTTTGGCGAATTTCTGCTGGTGGAAGAGAGCCAGGGCTTCGTCGTAGAGCTTGAGCTGGGCTTGCACGCGCGGATCGACCAGCTCGACGCCGCCGCGCTGGGCGGGGGGCGCAGGGGGCAAAGCCTTTTTTTTGTGTAACTTAGGCTGGTTGCGGGAGGTAGCCTTGGGGCGGCTGGAAGAGGCGGAAGAGGATTTGCGCGCTTTGGTCATGAGGCGCATGCTAACAGAGGAGTTTTCGCGCGTCAACGCATTGGAAAGGGGGGCACACAGGGTTGCCGGAAAGAGTAAGCGTTACCGAACAGAGGCAGGGCACGAAAATAGAGTGTGGAGTTCGGGCCATAATCGCGGAAACTGGGTGTGCAAGTGCACGGCAGGTGACACGAGAGGGCCCGAAGGCTGGCCTGAGTGCACTGCGTGTGCTATAAGTTTGTGGCCGAGTTTGAGCTGACGACAAGTGCCTTTCATTAATTTTCCTGCGCGCGAAATTAATTGCAAGCTGGTGTACTACGGTCCAGGTCTGGGCGGAAAGACCGCGAACCTTCAGTGGATTTACGACCATACGGGGCAAAATCAGAAAGGGAAGATGGTTTCGCTGGCGACGGAGACGGATCGCACGCTCTTTTTTGATTTTTTGCCGCTGGATTTGGGAACGGTGCGCGGGTTCAAGACGCGCTTTCATCTTTATACGGTGCCTGGGCAGGTGTTTTATGAAGCCAGCCGGAAACTGATTCTGAAGGGCGCGGACGGCGTGGTCTTCGTGGCGGATTCGCAGGAAGAACGGCTGGACGCGAACTTTGAGACGATGGAAAACTTGATGGAGCACTTGAGAGAGCACAACCTGAATTTCGACACGATTCCCTACGTGCTGCAGCTCAACAAGCGGGATTTGACGAACGCGCTGGCGGTGCCAGAGCTGACCAAGCAACTACAGAAAAAGGGCGAGCCGGTGCTCGAGGGAGTGGCAGTCACGGGACAGGGCGTGTTTGAAACGCTGAAGGAAGTGGCGAAGCTGGTTTTGGCGGAATTGAAAAAGGGCGGATAGTGTTTTCAGTTGTTACTTTTGCACTCCTCCAGTTATGTTCTCTCAAAAAAGCTTCCTCGGGCCTTCTACTTTCCTGATCTAGTCAAGACGGTAGCTATTCTCAAGTGCGACGAGTCTCAATCCGTTTTCACGGAGCAGAGCTCCTAAGAACGCAAGCTTGGGTCCCGTCCCCTCGTAGAATCACAGCGATCTAGAACTTGGCGAGGGCGGTGGACTCGGTCTTGAAGGTGGGGATGGCTTCGATGAGACGGGTGACGGTAAGGGCGTCGCGGACGCGTCCGGGGCCGCAGACGAGGTGCAAGGCGCCGTTTTCGCGGGTGAGGCGGATGGAGATGCGCACGAGCGTGGAGATGCCGGAGCTGTCGATCTGCGGAACACCATCCAGATTGACGATCACCTTGCGGCTGCCGTCCTGAATGACGGACTGCAGGGCTTCGTGAAGCTGGTCGCTGGCCTCGCCGATGGTGAGGCGGCCATGGACTTCGAGCACGGAGACTCCGCCGGCTTCGCGGACGTTGATTTCCATTGGTGGATGGTCAGTCATTCAGCAAACTCTTGGACACGTAGAGTGCGCCGCAAAGTGCCTCGGGACAGAGTCCGGCAGGCGCTCCTGGGCGCAAAACGGCTCATCCCTGGCCGCGCTGCATTATACGATGAAGCTGGCGCGGCACAAGGCAATGCCTTCCGGCGATTGCCTCCGTGAGAACTGGAGCGGCGGCCTGCCCTGGGAAATCCAAAGCAAAACAGCGGAAGGGGCCTGCACCGAATGAAGCATAGTGCGCTGGACATGCATAAGAAAAATCAATCGGTGGAATGCAAATTTCTGACTGTTGGCTATGGCGAGGGTGCGTATAATTCGTGGCTCAGGGTAGCGGGTCACCGACAAAACTCATAAAGAGCTGCCCCGGATGTACTGGGGCCAGTCCAGAAGCAGTGGAGCGGAGGTATATGAGGCGCATGGTGTGGAAGTGTTGTTTCCTTTTGACCATGGTGCTTGGCGCAGTGTCCGTCTCCGCGCAGCAAACCCCAACTCCCACTTCAGCTTCGACTCCTGCCTCGTCCGGCACTAGCGCAGCCACACCCGAGATCCCCAAGGCCGTGAACGATAAGCTGGCGCAACTGGATCAGCGGGTGACCGCAGCGCAATCTTCGGCGGACAACGCGTGGATGCTGGTGAGCGCGGCGCTGGTGCTGATGATGACGGGGCCGGGGCTGGCGCTGTTTTACGGCGGCCTGGTGCGGCGGAAAAATACGCTGGCGATCATGATGCAGAGCTTCGCGCTTATGGCGCTGATCACGGTGATGTGGGCGCTGGTGGGCTACAGTTTGTGCTTTGGAGGAAACGGGCATTTCATCGGAGGATTCGAGCACGCGTTCCTGCGCGGCGTAGGTGCGGAGCCGAACTCGGACTATGCGGGGACGATTCCGCAGTCGACGTTCATGGTCTACCAGTTGATGTTCGCGATCATCACGCCGGCGCTGATCACCGGCGCTACCGCGGAACGCATGAAGTTCAGCGGGACGATTTTATTTCTAATGCTCTGGTTTCTGGTGGTGTACGCGCCGCTGGCGCACATGGTTTGGGGCAAGGGCGGGTTTCTGAACGCCTCGCTGGGCGGGAAATTTCCGACGTTGGACTTTGCAGGCGGGACGGTGGTGCACATCAGCTCGGGAGTTTCAGCGCTAGTGTGCGCGCTGTATATGAAGAAGCGCACGGGTTATCCGAAGCAGCCGATGCCGCCGCACAGCATGGTACTGAGCTTTATCGGCGCTTGCCTGCTGTGGGTGGGCTGGTTTGGATTTAACGCCGGGAGCGCGCTGGCTTCGAATTCGCTGGCGACAAGCGCCTTCGTGGCGACGCACTTTGCAACGGCTGCGGCGGCGCTGAGCTGGAGCCTAGCCGAGTGGATCAAGAATGGCCGAGCGAGCGCACTGGGTGCGATATCGGGCGCGGTGGCCGGACTGGTGGCGATCACTCCAGCGTCGGGATTTGTAGGACCGATGCCGGCTTTGGCAATCGGGTTTATCGCTGGCGCGCTGTGCTACTTGATGGTCACAAAAGTGAAGATGATGTTCGGGTACGACGACGCGCTGGATGCATTCGGAGTGCACGGAGCGGGAGGAACGATTGGGGCGCTACTGACCGGCGTGTTTGCGCAACAAGTAATCAACCCGATTTTTGGCGCGGGAAAAGGAGTGGGCGGCCTGGATGGAAACTGGGGGCAAGTCGGGAACCAGCTCGTGGGCGTATTGATTGCGTGGATGGTTGCGCTGGTGGGAACCATCGTGCTTCTGAAGATTACGGATATGATTACCGGACTGCGTGTGACGGAGGAACAGGAGATCGAAGGGCTGGACATTACGCAGCATGGTGAAGAGGCTTACAACCTGGAAGCGTAGAATAAACCGGCAAGCGAGCGTCGGGCACAGGGCGGAGCGGAAACGTACATGATGAAACTTGAAGCGATCATTCAGCCCTCGAGGTTCGAGTCCGTGAAAGGCGCGTTGATCGAGATCGGCATCGAGGGAATGACGGTGACCGAAGTGCGCGGCCATGGCCGGCAAAAGGGGCACACCGAGGTTTACCGCGGGCGGGAATACACCGTGGACCTGTTGCCGAAGATCAAGCTGGAAATGGTGCTGCCGGATGCATTGGTGAACCGCGTGGTGGACACAATTTTGAAGACGGCCAAGACAGGGAAGATTGGCGACGGTAAGATATTCCTATCCAGGGTAGAGGAAGCCATCCGGATCAGGAATGAGGAGCGCGGGGAAAACGCGCTCTAATGATGTGACGGCCGCTCCGCGCCCCGGACTCGATCCGGGCGATCAACCCGCAAAAATCATGCAAGGTCCTCGCACTCCCTTGTCCGTGGCCGGGCCGCAAGCCGACGACGAACGACAACGAATCCAGCGACAATTCGAAGCGGGTGCAAGTGCGCGCGACACGCTGGACGCGCTGTGCGAACTGGCGGACCGAAACATCAAGCGAATCCTGGGAGATGTGCTCCGCACCCAGAAAGAGACGAATGACCGCCCGGCGGCCAACGCCACGGCGCAGGGACTTTGCCTGCTGGCATTGGGCGGGTACGGACGGCGGATGCTGTTTCCCTATTCGGACCTCGACATTCTCTTTCTTTTCGGAAATGAAAAAGTGGAACAGGAATTCCGCCCGTTGATTGCGGAATTTTCACGAACGTTGTGGGATGTGGGCTTCCGGGTGAGCTCGGCGGGACGCACGCTCGAGGAATGCAAGCGCATTGAAGAGGACAACGCGGAATTTCACCTGGCGCTGCTCGACCGGAGATTTCTGGCGGGGGACAGCGCGCTATTCGAGAGGCTGGATACCAAGGTACTCCCGGGTTCGGAAAAGCAGGCGAGGCCATTTCTCTTCGCGCAGCTTCGCAAACTGACGCAAGAGCGCCATGCGCGCTATGGGAACACGATTTTTCACCTCGAACCCAACGTGAAGGAAGCGCCGGGAGGACTGCGGGATTACCAGGCGACGGCGTGGCTGCGACAAATTGCGGGCGAAAAAAAAGACACCAGAAGCAGAACATCGATCGAGGAAGAACTGGCGGCGGGAGCCATCGATTTTTTGAGCGCGATCCGGTGTTTTCTGCACTACAGCAACAGGCGAAATGACAACACGCTAACATACGAACTGCAGGCCGCGGCAGCCGAGAAGTCTCTGGGCCTGGCAGCCGGCCCGGCGCAGGGCGCATCGCTTGCGGCAGCGGATTGGATGCGGGTGTATTTCCGCCAGGCGCGCACGCTGAACCGGCAAGTGCTGCGCTACCTCGAACAGAAGGCCCCGGCCACGGTGTCGCTGCGGGAGCGATTCTTCAGCGCGGCGCGACTGGCGAAAACGGAAGATGGCGCAGGCAAGCCGTTCGCGGTGCGCGACGGGCTGCTCGAAGTCGTGGACCAGCCGGCATTGTCGGATCGTGCGGTGACGTTTTCTCTGCTTGCGGAAGCGGCGCAAACAGGAATTCCCCTGAGCCGGGAAGCGGAGCGCACTATCTCCTACATTCTGACGCACCCGGAGTTGCCCGCCACCAATCTGGAAATCAAATGGAGCAGGCTGCGGGAAATTCTCGCAGCAGACTATCCGGGCGTGGCGCTGCGGCCCATGCAGCGGCTGGGGCTGCTGACGGAGATACTGCCCGAATTCAGCGCGATTGACTCGCTGGTGGTGCGCGATTTTTATCACCGCTATACGGTGGACGAACACACGCTGCGGACCATCGAACATTTGCAGGATCTTACGGACTCAACGGATGCGCTCGGCGCGCGCTTTGCGCCGCTCTGGAAAACGTCGGAAAAGCGTGAGCTGCTGATTCTGTCGCTGCTGCTGCACGACGTGGGCAAAGGCATGCCGGCGGAGAATCACGTGACCGGCAGCCTGGAAGCGCTGGAGACGGCCGCCGCCCGGCTGCAGCTTTCACCGGGAGAAAAGGCGGAGGTGCACTTCCTGATCGAGCACCATCTGGACATGTCGGCGACGGTACAGCGGCGCGATATTTTCGATCCGGCGACGGTCTCTGCGTTTGCGGAGATAGTGGCAACGCCGGAACGCCTGCAGCGGCTGTGCCTGCTGACCTACGCGGACATTCACGCCGTGAATCCGGAGGCCTTGACGCCCTGGAAAGCGGAGATGCTGTGGCAGCTCTTCGTGGCGACTTCGAACTACTTCAGCAAGACGCTGGACCGCGACCGGCTGCACGCTCATGATGAAGTTTCGCTGCTGGAGCAGGTGCGCGCGCAGGCCGGCGGCGCGAATGTCAGCGAGATCGAGCGGTTCCTCGAAGGATTCCCGCGAAGATATCTGGCCGTGCATTCCGCGGCGGAAATTGCGGCGCATTTCGCCCTGTACCAGAAACTCAGCGGCGAGCCTGTGCAGACAGAACTTATCGCCACGCGCCACGCGTTTTCGTTAACGCTCTTGACCCCAGACCGCCCGGCGCTTTTCGCGACGATCGCAGGCGTGCTGGCGGGCTGGGGGATGAATATCGTAAAGGCGGATGCCTTTGCGAACGCGGCGGGAATCGTATTAGACACATTTCATTTTGTGGACCTGCATCACACCCTGGAGCTGAACCCCAGCGAGATCGTGCGCTTCCGGAAGAGCCTGGCGGACGTGGTGAATGGCAAGTTGCCGCTGGAACCGTTGCTGCGAGGCCGCGAAAGCGCCAGCCGCGGGCGCACGCCGAAGGTTACGGTGGAAACGCGCATCGACTTCGACGAAGCGTCGTCGCTGCAGAGCACGCTGCTGGAAATCGCGACGCAGGACCATCCGGGTTTGCTCTATGAAATCGGATCGGCGCTGGCGCGGCTAGGTTGCAATATCGAGGTGGCGCTCGTCGATACGGAAGGCCAGAAAGCGATCGACGTGTTTTATCTCACCGAGCAGGGCAAGAAGCTCGGAGCGCAAAAACAGGAACTGCTGCGCGAAGTGCTGCAGGGAACGCTGGGCTGAATTTCAAAAAACATTGAGTGCAAATTTCCGGTCCCTGGAAGCGCTGCCGTTAGACGCAGACACCTCGACAACTGGGGCGCAGCATGCTGCGCCCCTACAATAATTCTCCAGTAACCGTGAGCCGTTCGTGAGAAATCCGCGCTAGGCTTGCGCGTGCTGAGCGCTGCCGGAATGCGCGTGAAGAAAATCGAGAATGGCCTGTTGGCTGGCGGCGGGCTGGTCGGTGGAAAAAATATGGCTGGCTTGAGGGAGGAGCACGAGCTTGGCGCCCGGTATTTTCGCGGCGATTAGCTTGCCGTTTTCCGCAGGGACGAGGCGGTCTGTTTCGCCGTGGATGACGAGCGTGGGCGCAGCAATCTGTGCGAGACGGCTGTAGGCTTCCCATCCAAAAATGGCCTGCAGTTGCCCCATATAGCCCTCGGCTGTCGGATACCACTGCATGCGGATAGTCATGTCCTCGTCGATGAGCTGCCGGGGAGTTCCGGAATCGTAGATGAACGGGATCATGGCTTCGTTGGCCTCGACGGGGCTCATGACGCCCCGGCTCATCAGCAGTTGAATGACCTCGGGCGCTGCTTGTACGGCGTGCGGGCCGCCGGGGCTCGTGCATCCGAGAGTGAGGGACTTGACGCGCTTCGGGTATTGCAAAGCGAATTCCTGGGCAATCATGCCGCCCATGGAGACACCGAGAACATGGGCGCCGGCAATCCCGGCAGCGTCGAGCACGGCAGCAGCGTCCGCAGCCATCATCGCCATGGAATACGCGCCGGGAGGCACATCGCTGCGGCCTACGCCACGGTTATCGAAAGCGATGGTGCGGTAGTGCGGAGAAAGGAAGGGACGCGTGCGGTGCCACATGTCGGAGGGGTAGCTAAGCCCCATGATGAGCAGGATGGGCTCACCCTTTCCTTGTTCGTCCCAATAAATCTTCGCCCCCTGATTTTCAACAAAAGCCATGGCCACTCCCCTTTATCCGCCGTCCCGATGCTGCTCCTGCACGGAGCCAGATAACAATAGTCACTAACAGATGAAAGTTTCTAACGCGGCGGGGATTGTATATAATCTCGGCCATTATGCCAAGCCAAGAAACGGTGTACGCCATCAAGGACCGGGTGGCCACCATCACCCTCAACCGGCCCGACAAGCTGAATGCCTGGACGGCCGTCATGGAACAGGAAGTTCGCGCGGCGATGGAAGAAGCAGAGCGCGACGAAAACGTCCGCGTGATTGTCCTGACGGGCGCGGGGCGGGGCTTCTGCGCGGGGGCCGATATGTCGCTTCTGAGCAACGTGGCGACACACGGCGTGGATGCGCGGGCCCGCGAACAGGCCATGCGCAACGCAGGCGGCAAACGGGATGGCGTGCGAGCGGACTTCCAGAAAAAATATTCCTATTTCCCGGCGGTCACGAAGCCGGTCATCGCCGCGATCAATGGTCCGGTGGTGGGGCTGGGACTAGTGATCGCACTGTATTGTGATTTGCGGTTTGCGTCGGATGCCGCAAAATTCGGAACGGCGTTTGCGCGGCGCGGACTGATCGCCGAATACGGAATGGCTTGGATGCTACCGCGGCTCGTGGGCGTGGCGAATGCCCTCGACCTGCTATTCTCGGCACGAATGATTGATGCCGGCGAAGCATTGCACATGGGATTGGCGAACCAGGTGTTTCCCGCGGATGTATTTCTGGAAAAAGTGCACGCTTATGCGCGCGATCTTGCGGACAATGTCAGTCCGCGGTCGTTGGGCGTGATCAAGCGGCAGGTGTATGACGCCATGTTCCAGCCACTGTCGGAAGCGTTCGAAATTGCCGAGCGCGAGATGCTGGAAAGTTTGCAGTGCGAGGATTTCAAGGAAGGCGTGGCGCACTTTGTCGAGAAGCGCGCTCCGGTCTTCAAAGGCAGATAGGCGATTGCTATGAATTTCGAATTCAGTGAAAAAACGAAGGACCTGCAGCGCCGCTTGCAGGCGTTCATGGACGAGCATGTGTACCCGAACGAGCATCGGTTCGAGGAAGAGATCGCACGGGAGCGCTGGAAGCCCACTCGCATTATCGAGGAGCTTAAGCCCAAGGCGCGGGCCGCGGGATTGTGGAATCTTTTTTTGCCCAATGATGAAAACGGCGCGGGTCTGACGAACCTCGAATACGCGCCTCTGTGCGAAATCATGGGCCGGAGCCACATGGCCGCTGAAGTGTTCAACTGTTCGGCGCCGGACACCGGCAACATGGAAGTGCTGGCGCGCTATGGCACCGCCGAACAAAAAGAAAAATGGCTGAAGCCTTTGTTGGCGGGCGAAATCCGTTCGTGCTTTGCCATGACCGAACCGGATGTGGCTTCCTCGGACGCAACCAACATCAGCGCAAGCATCCGGCGGGACGGCAATGAATATGTGATCAATGGACGCAAGTGGTGGTCGTCTGGCGCTGGCGATCCACGCTGCAAGATTGCGATTTTCATGGGAAAAACGGACCCGAACGCGCCCACGCACAAGCAGCAATCGATGATCCTGGTGCCGCTCGACACGCCCGGAGTCAGAATGGTGCGACTGCTCAGCGTGTTTGGATACGATCACGCGCCGCACGGGCACGCGGAAATCCAGTTTGACAACGTGCGCGTGCCGGTCTCGAATATGCTACTCGGTGAAGGGCGTGGATTCGAAATCGCGCAAGGACGGTTGGGGCCGGGACGCATTCACCACTGCATGCGCTGCATCGGCGTGGCCGAGCGCGCGCTGGAAATGATGTGCAAGCGCGTGCAAAAAAGGGTGGCGTTTGGGAAGACGCTGGCGGAGCAAGGAACGATTCGCGCCGACATCGCGCTATCCCGAATGGAAATAGAACAAGCTCGTTTGTTGACGCTGAAAGCCGCGCACATGATGGACACGGTGGGAAATAAAGCCGCGCGCAGCGAAATTGCTATGATCAAAGTTGTTGCTCCCAACGTGACGCTGCGCGTGCTGGACCGCGCCATGCAGGCGCACGGAGGGGGGGGAGTCTCTCAAGATACATTTCTCGCCGCCGCATGGGCCGGCGTGCGAACCTTGCGGCTGGCGGACGGGCCGGATGAAGTTCATACGGAATCGATCGCTAAGTTTGAGCTTGGCAAGTGGCAGAAGCCCGCGAAACAAGCTGCGGCGCAATAATTCCAGATTTTGATCCGAAGGAGGAAACATGGCAGGAGCACCGGCGAATGTATTGCGTATTCCGAGTCCTCCAACATTTGCGCGCCCGGAAGAAGAACGCCGGCATCGCAAGCAGCGACTGGCCGCGGCCTTCCGGCTTTTTGCGCGTTACGGGTTCGATGAAGGAGTGGCCGGCCACATCACGGCGCGCGATCCGGAGCGGCTCGATCATTTCTGGGTGAATCCGTTCGGAATGCACTTCAGGCAGATTCGCGCCAGCGATTTGATTCTGGTGAACGATCGAGGAACGGTCGTCGAAGGGAATTATCCTGTGAACGGGGCAGCGTTTGCGATTCACTCGCAGGTGCATGCGGCGCGCCCGGACGTGGTGGCCGCGGCGCACTCGCATTCGCTGCATGGAAAAGCGTGGTCGTCGCTGGGAAGGCCGCTCGACCCGATCACGCAGGATTCCTGCGCGTTCTACGAAGATCACGGCTTGTTTGCTGATTTTACCGGTGTGGTTTATCAAACATCGGAAGGAGAACGCATCGCAGAGGCGCTCGGACAACACAAAGCGGTAATTCTGCGGAATCACGGTCTGCTCACCGTGGGGCATACCGTGGAAGAAGCCGCATGGTGGTTTCTTGCGATGGATCGAAGCTGCCACGCGCAGCTACTCGCAGAGGCGGCCGGTGAGCCGGTGAAGATTGATTCTGTAAACGCAGCAATGACAAGAGAGCAGATCGGGTCGCACGCCGCAGGATGGTTCCAGGCACAGCCTTATTTTTCGCTCATCATGCATGAGCAGCCGGATTTGCTGGAGTGATTTTTCCGCCAAGGGGCCGCGATCAAGACTGCGGCGGATGAATCATGGCCTGCAATTGGCGCATCCCGCGCAGCCATCGCTCGTAGTCGGTGGCCTTGTGCTGAAAGTATTCGCCAACGATCGCATGCGGAAGAATCAGGAAGCGCTCCTCGGCGAATCCCTTCACCACGGCATCGGCAACCTGCTCGGGATCGAGCGCGGTTTGCCTGAGAAATTCGGCCACTCCCGAATCGTCATTCATCAGCATGTCGGTGCGCACGCCTTGCGGGCAAAGCGCGGAGACTTTGATGCCGCGGTCGCCGTAGGTAACCGACAGCCACTCCGCAAACCCCAGCGCGGCGTGCTTGGTCACCGAGTAGGGCGCGGCACCAATGGTAGTCAAAAGGCCCGCTGCCGAGACGGTTTGTAGCAGGTATCCTTCGCCGCGAGCCAGCATTCCCGGCAACACAGCGCGAGCGGCGTAAATATGCGACATCACGTTGATTTCCCAGATGCGCTGCCATTCCGCGTCGGGCTGTTCTTCGCCGCCGTCGATCAGGATGCCCGCGTTGGAACAAAAGCAATCGATGACGCCATACTTCCCCAGCGTTTGCTGCACGAGGCGTTTCACCTCGCTTTCGCGCGCAATGTCGGCTTGCACCGTCATTCCACCGATCTCGTCAGCCACTACCGTTGCCGCAGCAGAATTCACGTCCGACACCACGACGGCTTTCGCGCCCTCCGCGGCGAAGCGGCGGCACAAGGCACGCCCAATGCCGTTTCCTCCGCCCGTGACCACCACAACTTTGTTTTTCAATTGCATGTTGTCCGCCTTAGAATCGCGTCGTCTACTATGCCAGTTCAAGCTCTTGCGATAACAGGAGTCTTTTATGCCGCCACTGCAGGTTGAATCTTTGCAATCGCTGTGCCATCTCGTGGGGCGCGAACTTCCTCCCACCGAATGGCTCAACATGACGCAAGAGCGAATCCGGCAGTTTGCGGAAGCCACGGAAGACCGCCAATGGATTCATCTGGACCAGGAACGAGCACGCAAGGAATCGCCTTACGGAACAACGATTGCCCATGGGTTCCTGACACTCTCGCTGGTCAGCTTCTTCATGAAAGACGCCATCCATATCAAGAGCGGTGTGCGCCTGGCCGTAAACTACGGTTCGAACCGCGTGCGCTTCCCTTCTCCCGTGCGGGTCGATGCACGGATTCGCGCGCGCTTCACGCTGCTATCGGTGAAAGAGCTTCCTGATGCGCTCGAAGCCGTATTCTCCGCGGTGATCGAGAGCGAAGGCACGGAAAAGCCTTGTTGCGTGGCGGAAACGATTGTCCGTTACTATCGCTAGCCCCACCGCAGCTGGCTACTCCGAAATTCTCACGAAAAAAGAATCGCAAGGCGATTCAGATTGCGCCTGATTCTGCGCCGCGCAGAGACGCTCTCAGCAAATCCTTGATGCGCGCTGGCATGGAGGCGAACCGCTCGTCTTTCGTCAGGCCTTGGTGATAGCGGTAATAAATCTGCTGGACGATTACCGCGATCTTGAAACGCGCGAAGGTCAGATAAAAGGCCATGTTGGAGACGTCGCGGCCGGTCGCGCGGGCGTAGCGTTCGGCCAACTGAGCGCGCGTGAGGCTGCCCGGGACATTCGTGGGTCCCCAGCGGATTTTTTGCAGGTCTTCGGGATCATCGGCGTTGATCCAGTAGGCCAGCGCGGTGCCCAGATCGGTGAGCGGATCGCCGATGGTGCACATCTCCCAATCCAGGACTCCGATAATTCGCGTGATATCGTGGGGATCGAGAACCACGTTGTCGTACTTGTAATCGTTGTGAATGAGCGCAGCATCGCTCGCCGAAGGCAAGCTCGCCTTCATCCAAGCGGAGATTTTTTCAACTTCCGGAAGATCGTGGGTCTGCGAGCCGGAGTAACGTTCGATCCAGCCGCGTACCTGGCGCTCGAGGTAGCCTTGCGGTTTGCCGAGATCGGCGAGGCCCACCACTGCGTAGTCCAAAGAATGAAGCTGCGCAAGATTATCGACAAACATTTCGCTCAATCGTTTCGCGGTTTCCGCTGACAAACTCATGCCCTTGGGAAGTTCTCTGCGAAGGATTATGCCGTGGACCGGCTCCATTACGTAAAAAGGTGCACCTAACACAGAGTCATCATCACAATAGACCAGCACTTTCGGCGCGGGAGTAAAAGCGGCGTGCAGTTTCGAGAGCACGCGAAATTCGCGGCCCATGTCGTGCGCGGACTTGACCTTGCTTCCAAACGGAGGGCGGCGCAGCACCAATTCGCGGCCGCCGAGTTGAACAGAGTATGTGAGGTTCGAATGACCGCTGGGAAACTGGCGAACGGTGAGGCTTCCGGCCTCATCGGGAAAGTGGCTTCGTAAGAATGGTTCTAGCTTTGCCAGGTCCAGCTCTTCCCCGGCGCGAACAGACGCTGCATGGTCTTGAAAATCAGCCATCGCTCCTCACAACGCATCCAGCAAGGTATTGCATCGACATTCCAAATGTCCACCGGCTGCAACCGTTCACGGAATCATTTTCGTTCTTCACCGGTAAGTTTGCATCGAAGGATCCTCCAGATGGGGAAACGAATTGAATGTGCTCAGCGTGAAGCGGCCGCTGGAAAAAAGAAATTCGCTGTAGGAACAGTTTTGCGCCATCCAGGAAACTCGTAGGGTGTTCAGAGCGGACAACTCCAGCGCCCGCTGTACCGCGAGGGCGATCGGTCCGCCCGAAGTGAAGATCGCCACGCGCTCGCCCTGTCCGCCGGCTGAAAGAAACGCATTAAAACCACGCTGAACGCGTGAACAAAATGTGTCCCAGGATTCCACGCCGTCCGGTGAAATTTCTCCGCTCACCCACAACGCGATCACGGTCTCGAACAGTTTTTGAAACGTTCTCCGGCGTTCGCCGGATTCATTCGAGGCTTCAAACGCACGGTGCAGGTCACGGATTCGCGCGTCGCGCTCGAGCAAGCCAGGCAAGGCATTTTCCAGGACCGCTTCTCCGTCGTACTCGTCGAGTTCCACCAGGATGTTGGGCGTAGGAAAACCGAGGCCGGCGTTGGCGTAAGCGTCGCCGACGATCCTGGCCGTGTCCTTCTGCCGAACGCAGGGTCCAGAGCAAACGCGGTCGAACTGCATTTTGTGCCGCACCCAATATTCGCCGAGCAGCCGCGCTTGCGCTTCACCGAGTTCCGAGAGTTTGTCGTAGTTCTCCTGCAAAAACGAAGCCTGTGCGTGACGGACCAGCCAGAGACGACCCATTCCTCACCTGATGTTTCCTCGGAAATTGATACGAAAATGTCGCCGTGCGGAGGAACACCTGACTGTCCCAGGTTACGTGCGCCGCGCATACGGCAACAGGACTTTCTGTGATTTGCGGGGCGTTAGGCTGCCGCGCCCTGTTCCTTTTTGAACTCCGCAAAGCTCTTGCCCTGCTCGGCCAGTTGTTTCAGCAAAGGCGCGGGTGCCCAAAGTTCGCCATGCTGTTTGTGAAATTCGCAGACACGCTCGTAGACTTTTTTCACTCCGACGGTGTCGGCGTACCACATCGGCCCGCCGCGATGCGCCGGGAATCCGTAGCCGTTCAGGTAAATAATGTCGATATCGACGGCGCGGAGCGCGTAGCCTTCTTCGAGGATGCGCGCGCCTTCGTTGACCAGCGCGTAGAGGCAGCGGTCGACGATTTCTTCCGAAGAAATCTGGCGCTGCGGAACGCCAGCTTCGGCGACCCACTGTCGTATTTTTTCAACTATTTCTGGATCGACACTCGGGCGGCGCTGTTCGTCGTACTTGTACCAGCCCGCGCCGGTCTTCTGGCCGTAACGGCCCAGTTCACAGATTTTGTCTTCCGTGAACGGCTGCCGCACACCCGGCTTTTGCAGATGCTTGTACTCCTTGCGAATACGCCAGCCGACGTCGAGACCCGCGAGATCTCCCGTGGCGAGCGGTCCCATGGCCATGCCGTAGTCGTAGAGCGCTTTGTCCACGGCCTCGATGCTGGCGCCCTCTTCAACAAGAAACTGCGCTTCACGCCGGTACGGCCCGAACATGCGGTTGCCGACAAAGCCCATGCAGTTTCCAACCAGCACGCCGACCTTGCCGAGTTTTTTCGAAAGCTGCATGCACGTGGCGATGACCTCTTTGGAAGTAGCCTTGCCGCGCACGATTTCGAGCAAGCGCATGACATTCGCCGGGCTGAAGAAATGCGTGCCGATCACCGACTGCGGCCGAGAAGTTGCCGAAGCGATCTCGTCGATGTTCAGCGTGGAAGTGTTGCTGGCAAGAATGGCGCCGGGCTTGCAAACGCGGTCCAGTTCACCGAACACTTCTTTCTTGAGCGCCATGCCTTCGAAGACGGCTTCAATGACCATGTCGGCGCCTGAAAAATCATCGTACCGCAGCGTCGGCGTGATGAGCTTCATCCGCTCAGCGACAAACTCCGGGGTGAACCGGCCGCGCTTGACCGAGGTCATGTAGTTCTTTTCAATGTTGGCGATGCCGCGGTCCAGCGCGCCTTGATCGGTGTCCTTCAGCAAAACGGGAATGCCAGCGTTCGCCAGAACCATGGCGATGCCGCCGCCCATGGTTCCCGCGCCGACAACGGCCGCGCTTTTGACCGGGATGAGCGGCGTTTCCTTCGGAATATCCGGAATTTTCGCTACTTCGCGTTCGCCAAAGAAAGCGTGAATGAGCGATTTGGACTGGTCGGAAAAAAGGCATTCTGTGAAAAGTTTCTGCTCCGTCTGGCAGCCCTCTTCAAACGACAACTTCGTCGCCGCTTCGATAGCGTCGATGGCGGCGAGCGGGGCCAGCAAGCCACGGGCTTTCTTGCGGACGGCGTCGCGCGCGGCGGCGAAAATGGGGGCGTTCTGTTCCGGAGTGCCCAGCTTCCCGTTGCGCTCGCGAGTTCTCGGCGCGGGCTTGCCGGCCACCTCGCGCGCAAAAGCAACTGCGCCTGAGAGCAAGTCGCCTTCGATCAACTTATCAATGATGCCGGCCTCGAACGCTGCCGGCGCGGCAACGGGCTTGCCGTCAGTACACATCTCAAGTGCCTTTACCGCGCCAGCAAGACGCGGCAGCCGCTGTGTTCCCGCTGCGCCAGGGATAATTCCCAGATTCACCTCAGGCTGCCCAACCTTTGCGCTGGGCACAGCGACGCGGTAATGCCCGGACATGGCCACTTCCAACCCGCCGCCGAACGCCGTGCCGTGTATGGCCACGACCACAGGCTTGTTGCAATCTTCGATTTTCAAGAGCAGAGGCAACATTCCCGCGCCGCGCTGCTTGCCGGACGTAATCTTGCCGAATTCCTTGATGTCCGCGCCCGCGATAAACGTAGTGCCGCCGCCAATGAGCACCGCTGCCTGAATACCGGCGTCCTTATCGATTTGTTCGATGGCGCTGGCAATTCCCTCCGGCACGCCCGGACTCAGCGCATTGACGGGCGGATTGTTGATGGTAATGACGGCAATGCCGTTGTCTTTGCTGAGTTGCACCAGATCGCTCATGATCGTGACCCTTTCGAAACTAGAAAATTAATCGCCGTGCACCGACACGGCGCTCGTGTCTACCACCAGCCGGGCGATGCGTTCGCGGTGAAATGTGGCGTCACCGAACATCGTCTCCGACGCTTTGGCGCGCCGGTAGTATAGATGAATGTCGTTTTCCCAGGTAAAACCCATTCCGCCGTGGATCTGAATACCGCGGTTGCCGACGGTGCGGGAAGCGTCGCTGGCATACATTTTGGCGATGGAGACGGCAGTCGCGGCGTCCGGCGCGTTTTCCTCGAGCGTCCAAGCGGCATAATAGGCCGCCGAACGCGAGCTTTCCGTTTCCAGATACATGTCCGCGCATTGATGCTGCACGGCCTGAAACATCCCGATGGGCTTTCCAAATTGTTTGCGCGTTTTCGCGTATTCCACGGTAATGTCCAGCGTGCGTTGCATTCCACCAACCATTTCGGCAACCAGCGCGGCGGTAGCTACATCGATCGCTTTCGATATCCCCGCCACGTCGCCGAGCTTCTCCGCGGGCGTGTTGCTGAATTGCACCAAATAGATTTTGCGTGTGAGATCCATTCCCAACATCGGGGTGATTCTGATCCCCGGCGCTTTGGCATCGACGATGAACACGCCGTTTCGCGCCACCACCAGCAGGAAGTTCGCGGCCGCGGCATCCGTCACGAAGAGTTTTTCTCCGGTCAATTTTCCGTTTACGGCTGTGATCTGAACGTCGGCAAGATTCCAGCTCGCGCTCGCTTCCAGAAACGCAACGGTGGAACGCGCTTCGCCCCGGCAGATCGGCGCGAGATACTTCTTCTTCTGGTCGCTGGTCCCCAGCGCATCAAGCACCGAGCCAGCCAGCGCCACGGTCGAAAAAAACGGCCCGGGAAGCAGCGCGCGCCCCGCCTCTTCCATCAGAAGAATCAGCTCGACTTTGCCGAGACCGACGCCGCCGAATTCCTCGGGAAAAATAATTCCCGTGTAGCCCTGTTCGGCCAGCTTCGACCAAAGCGCGGCATCATACGCGGTGTCCGTTTCCATCAGGCGGCGGACCTCCGCGCCAGGGCACTCCCCGGCGAAGAACTTGCGCGCGCTGTCCCGCAGGAATTCCTGACTCTCGCTCAATCCAAATTGCATGACTTTTCCCCTTAATAGCTTCTGGGCAAGCCAAGAACGAAATGCCCGATGATGTTGCGCTGCACTTCCGAAGTGCCGGCTTCGATAGTATTTCCGCGCGTGCGCAGGTAACCGTAGGACCAGATGCCCTTGTCGATGGCGCGGGGATCGCCCGCTTCGAGCTGCCCATAGGGGCCCAGCAACTCTTGCGCGAACTGCTGCACGCGCTGGTTCAGCTCGCTCCAGAAAATCTTCAGGATGGAACCCTCGGGGCCGGGAATGCCGGTCGCGCTGATGCGACTGGACGCGCGCATCTGATTGAGGCGCATGATTTCCACTTCGGCGACGAACTGCGCGAGTTTTTGGCGAATGAGCGCGTCTTGCGCGGCGGAACGCCCATTGCGCTGCGTCGTGCGCGCGAGTTCGATCAGCCGGTTGATATTGCGCTTGAAGAGGAGATGCAGGCGAGCCCCGTACGACCCGCGCTCGTGCATAAGGGTGCTCACGGCCACGTTCCAGCCGTCGCTCACCTTGCCAAGGACATTTTCCACCGGAACGCGGACGTCCCGGAAAAAAATCTCATTGAACTCACTCTCGCCGGTCATCTGGCGCAGTGGGCGCACTTCGACGCCCGGTGATTTCATGTCCACAAGCAGGACTGTAAGCCCCTTGTGTTTCGGGGCGTTGGGGTCCGTGCGCACGACAAGCTCGCACCAGCTTCCCACCCAGCCGTAGCTCGTCCACACTTTTTGCCCGTTGACGATGTAGTGGCCGTCCTCGAGGCGCGCTTCGGTTTGCAAATTGGCAAGGTCGGAGCCGGCGTTTGGCTCGGAAAAACCCTGGCACCAAATCTCCTCCGCGCTGAGTATTTTGGGGATGTACCGCTCTTTTTGCGCTGGCGTTCCGTAAGCAATGATGGTCGGCCCTATCAATCCCAGGCCAAGCGAATTCGCCATCGGCGGCGCTTCCACCCGCGCCATTTCTTCCCAAAAGATAGCCTGTTGCATCAACGTGGCGCTGCGCCCGCCGTATTCGCGTGGCCAGGAAACCGCCGCCCAGCCGGCTTCATAAAGTTTGCGTTGCCACGCTTGCAAGTATGGGAAGGATTCTTCGAGAGGCTTCTCACGCCATTCGTTCCAATCCTTCGGGACATTCGTAGCAAGCCAGGCTCGCAGCTCATTGCGAAACTGTAGTTCGTCAGTCGTCAGATTTAGATCCATGCGAAAAACTCCTTCCACCCGCGCGGCGATCGCCGCTTTCTATTTATCCTGTGCGTCCGCTTGCAGAGCCGAGTTCACTAACCTACAGTGCCTTTTTCTTTCCGCGCCGTGAATTCCGGCCGGATGGTGTCCTGGCCCTGCCAATATTTCTTTCTCAGATCTTTTTTGAGAATTTTTCCCGTGCCCGTCTTGGGCAAGCTCTCGAAAAATTCCACCGACCTCGGACATTTATAATGCGCGATCTGCGTGCGGCAGAATTTGAGCAAATCCTGTTCTGTCGCGCTGGCACCGGGTTTCAGGACCACCAGCGCCTTGGGCACTTCTCCCCATTTCTCGTCGGGAACAGGCACGACCCCGACTTCATAAACGTCGGGATGCGCGACAAGTGCTTTTTCGATCTCCAGCGAGGAGATGTTCTCTCCGCCGCTGACGATAATGTCCTTCTTGCGGTCGACGATCAGCAGGTAGCCATCGTCCCGGCGCACGGCCATATCTCCGGTGTGAAACCACCCGCCGCGCAACGCTTCCGCCGTGGCTTCCGGTTGCTGCCAGTAACCCATCATCACGCCATCGCCGCGCGCGACGATCTCTCCGATGGACACGCCATCGCGAGGAACATCGTTATCCTGGGGATCTACTACACGCAGCTCCACGCCGGGAATGGCGAAGCCCGTCATCGCCTGGCCCGCGTAGCGTTGCTCTCCCTCCCAACACATGCCGCTTTTCATCGGGGAAAGCGAAAGCGCCGGCGACGTCTCCGTCAGCCCATATCCGGAAAAGCACAAGCACTGCAGCTTTTCCTCCACTTCGCGGATCAGCGTCGGCGAGGATGCCGCCCCGCCGATGGTGATCCGCTGCAGACTGCTCAAATCGTGTTTTGGCCGCTCTGGGCAATTGACCAGCGCCGTGGCCATGGTGGGCACCAGACTGCACGAGGTCACCCGCTCCCGCTCGATGAGCCGGAAAACTTCCGTCGTCTCGAACTTCTGCATCATCACGTGCTTGCCGCCCAGCATGGTAAGGAAGTGGGCCACACCCCACCCGTTGGCGTGAAACAACGGAACGGTGTGCAACTCGACGTTATCCGTCTGGAAACGGAAGGCGACGCAAACATGAAGCGCATGAAGGTACACGTTTCTATGCGTGAGCATCACGCCTTTGGGATTGGCGCTCGTTCCGCTGGTATAGAAGATTTCGGCCAGCTCATTTTCGTCCACGGTCATGATGTCAGCGCGAAGAGGTTCAGCGCCATCAAGCAATTCCTCGTAATTTTGCGGGGAAAGCCAGGCCGCTTCCGCCGCGCCATCGAGCAGAACGAAGGCACCTATCGAAGGAACCGCTGCGCGGAAAGAATCCACCATGCCTAGAAACTGTTTTTCCAGGAAAAGCACTTTTGCGCCGGCATCCCTTAGAATGTACCCGAGCTCGTGCGCGGCCAGCCGGATATTCAGCGGCAAAAGCACAGCGCCGGCATCCAGCACGCCGAAATAGGCTTCCAGAAGCCGATGGCAGTTCAGGCTGAGAAAAGCCACGCGGTCACCCGGCTTGACTCCCATCTTGCGCAGAGCTCCGGCCAGCCGGCTGGCCCGGTCCGCGAACTGGGCGTAAGTGAATCGTTCGCCTCTGCAAACGATCGCCGTCCTGTCCGGGTATTGTTCCTCGGCGTAACGCAAAAAGCGTACCGGCGTAAGGGGAATATTCATTGTCTGACTCGCCTCGACTAGGCGGACTGTCCTCCATCGACCACCAGAACGTGTCCGGTGACAAAATCAGACGCATCCGAAGCCAGGAAAACCGCGGCACCCTTCAAATCATGGTTGCTGCCAAAGCGGCCAAGCGGCACACCTTGAAGCAGCGCCTCTTTGTTCCGTTCAATCAGTACTGTCGACATGTTCGTAGGAAACCATCCCGGAGCGATGGCGTTCACCTGGATATTATGCACCCCCCACTTGCAGGCCAAATCCTTTGTGAAAATAATAACTCCGCCTTTGCTGGCGGCATACCCGATGGCCTGGAATTTCGGCCCCGAACCGCGCAGCCCGGCAACGGAAGCAATATTGATGATCTTCCCGCGGCGTTGCCCAACCATCACTTTGCCGGCGGCCTGTGAAAACAAGAAGGTTCCCGTCAAGTTCGTCTCGATCACTTTGGTCCAATGCTCGAGCTTCATCTCTTCGATGGGCGCGCCCCAGGAAGTACCCGCGTTGTTGATCAGAATGTCGATCCGTCCGAATTGCGCGACCGTCGCGTCCACGACCTCTTGAATGCTGGCGGGATTCTTGACGTCACAGCCCAGCGCCAGCGTCTTTACCCCGTATGTCTCCAGCTCCGCGGCTGCTTGTTCGCAGCGTTCCTTCTTGCGGGCGCATAGCACCACATTCGCGCCCATTTCCGCGAGCCCTTCGGCCATCTGGCGGCCCAAGCCGACGGAACCCCCGGTAATGATGGCCACTCGGCCGTTCAGATCGAACAGCTTCTTGATATTCATCCGGAATCTCTGGCCAATGCCAGCTTCCCTTCTCAAAATCCGTTTTCCTCGAAAGCGGAAGGCTAGCGCCTAGCCCCCCGCGGGCGACGGATAAACCAACCTTTACGATGGTGCAAGACGCCGCGCCATTCTCCAAGCCGCCTCAGAGACACAGCTCCCTTGGAGGCGCTACCGAGTGGACAGTGCTCCCAGGATCGGGAGCTTCGTCGCGGTTGAAAACACCAATCCGTTCAGACGTCTTTCAGTGCTGCAAGCCATGCCCCGAGAACGGGCCGTCGTCGCCGCACAGGAATCCAAATTCGCACTCTCCTGTGAGCGCATCAAACGGGCGAAGATAGCGGCTCGGATCGAATTCGAAGTACGCTGGTGGAACAGCAGCGAGACCCTGAGGCGTGCCGAAGACGTTGAATACCGGCCCGAGCGCTGCCGCGGCAGCGTTCAGGTCCTTGGCATCGACATCGTGCCATTCTCCAGTGTCTAGACGGTCGAGAAGCGCGTTTACGCCGACGATCGTTTCCGCCGGCGTGAACGCGCAGTGTCCCGCGCGATCGATGAAGGTCCGGCGCAAAAATTTACCATCGCCGGCTTCGTTGACCACTTTCTTGTAAGCCGACTCGTTTTGCACCACCACCAGGCCATCGCCCTTGGTATGCAGCGTCAGCACCGGAATGTCGAGTTCGCCATCGAAAATAATATTCCTTTCCAGATAGCGAACCGCCTCGGGATCGGCGCTGATGCGCGCCGCCTCGTTCAGCGTCCTCAGGTCGGCGTCTAGATCGAGCCCTGCCTGCTCGTAAAGCGCGCGAACTTCATCGCGCCCAATAGATTTATCCAGTTGCTTCCGGTAGTCCACTCCCGTGTTCCACGACACATTGCCCTGGGCGCGGAACTCAAGCTCCGCGCGGAACGCAAATACAAACGGGAAGTCCACTTGTTGTGACCATAGAAATTGGTTCATCTCCTGGCCCGCAAAATCGGTGGGCGCCGGCTCCGGTGACAATGGTGTGAACCAGCCCGGCAAGTTGCCCAGAGCACCCGAAAGCGCTATCCGCGCTCGCCCTTGGGGCGTAGCTTGCGCCTCCGCAAGCACTGTTTCGGCGAGTTTCAAGTTGGCCAAAGGATTTGTAATATTGACGACCTGCAGCCCCGTCCCTGGCGCCAGCAGCTTCTGGAAAGCAAACTCGGAATCGAGCGCTGTATTCCACGTGGCTACGCCTCCCGAAAGCACCCCGCACATGGGTTGTGCGGCAACAAAGCGGTGAGGATTCCTCTGGATGAGTCCAGCCGTGATCATTCCCCCCAACGAGTGTCCCCAAGCGATGGTCCTCTTTGGATGTCCCACGACCAAATCAAACAGATCGAGCACGGCGATTTGGTCCACGAACGCATCCTGGAGTGCCCATCCCGTCGTCGCGAAGGATGACCCGGCCAACGCAAACCCGCTAGATAACATGAACAAGCGTGTGATCGGGTCGCCAACGTCTACCGCCGGATTCGGGCTGCCCGGCACGACGTATCCGTGGCTGTACAGAAACAGCGTTCCGTTCCAGTTTGCCGGCACCTCAATCAGATAGGTGGCGCCGTCCGCTAGGCTTCCCGTGAGCTTCGTAACCCCTGGTACTTGCGCCCGCGTGCTACCCGCAACAAAGAGAAACATCACCGCTGCGCACACCAATAAAACCCCTGCTCGCTTAAGCATTTGCCGCATTTCAGATTCCTCCTGCTGCATTCGAAGCTTGGGGACAATCTCGATTGCCGTGCTCTCAGCATTTTCGGACATCGGCCTGCTACCAAAGCCGCTCAAATTCGCCAGCGGCATCCTCCCGGATGCCGCCGCGAATCATGTCCTTGAATTTAGAACGTCAGGCGCGCTCCAAGCTGAATTTCGCGCTTGGGGAAAGCAGAAGTGAAACCCAGCGACTGGCTCGGAGAGAGGGCTGCGCTCCCGTGTACGTTAAACGTAGGAGAAACTAAACCAAACAGCGGGCTCACCACGTTGTTCACGCTCGCGAAGTTGGTGTGGTTGGCGATGTTGAAGCCTTCCGCTGTAAGTTGCAGTTTGGCCCTCTCGGTAATTTTATGTTGCCAGCTCAGGCGCATGTCGAAATTGGTATAGCTCGGGCCAAGTCCAGTGTCTCGACCGGCGCCGATCGGGCGTTCGTTCGTGGTGTGATTGTTGCCGTTCACTTCCCCGCCCGCCAGCAAGTTAAAAGGATGCCCGCTATTGTAGGTAAAAATGGGGGCCAACTGAAAGCCAGCAAGGAAAGGATTCTTCCAGGGGCTGTCAATCACGCCGGCCAGCACCACTTTATGCCGCTGATCGAATTCAGATAGTCCACGGTCGGCGCCCAGGTTGGTCGGATCTTGCGGGCCATAATCGCTGTTAAAATCAGTGCCCGTGTCGAACCCTTTGCTAAACGTGTAATTGCCCAACACGGAGAAGTGATTGCTGAAGCGCTTCTTGATTTCTAGAATTCCCGCCTGATAAACGGCCCTGCCCGCGGAAGTGTATTGATTGTTCTGGACGACAAACGGATTCACAAAGCAAGCGAACGGATTGGCGCAGGGCGAGACCCCTCCCGGGAACTCCGTGCCACCCAGCGGGTCCGGGTCGCCCGGCGTACCCGCGCTAGGATTCCAGTTCCGGTAGGAGACAGTTTTTCCGTTGGCCAGCTTAATGGTGCTAAATGGCGCTGGCAGTAGATTGGTGTCGATGGCGACCGGCAGGCCAATGGTATGAGAGTAGATGTAGCTGGCAGAGATAGACAGTCCCGGTACAATCTCGCGCTCAATTCCAAATTCGGCCTGCTGCGAATAAGGAGGTCTAAAATTCGGCTGGTCAACGAATACCACTTGAAGCGGACCAAGCGGACCCTTATTGGCAACATTGAGCCCGAACTGCCCAACGCCTCCGGGGCCCGCGCCCGGCGTGATGCAAGCGGAGCTCCCCGCTGGCGGCGTCGTGCAACCGATCGTGCCCTGAGCGAATAGCGTTTGGAAAACGATCGGTGCCGTCAGATTGGGGCTGCCGGGCACTCCCTGGATCGGAACGATGTAGATCGAGATTTCGCGGTTGCAGGGACTGGTGGGGTTAGCCGGAGGCGAAAAAAAGAGACCGGGTACTCCTGAGAATCCGCAAATGGCGTCCAGGTTGTTCACTTGCCCGGCCTTCGTCGTGTTTCCCACGGAGCTGTTGTTCGCGTTTCGAACTCCAAGAGAGTAGTCAACCGACGTAATCTGGTCGTAGATCTGTGCGTAGAAGATCCCATACCCGCCACGAATCACCGTTTTGTGATCCTTAAACGGATCCCAGGCAAAGGACACTCGAGGGCCAAAATCTTTTTTGTAGGTAGTCAAAGGAGCGTACTGAGTGTCGAGTTCGTAGCGAAGTCCGAGGTTCAACGTGAGACTGGGCCTCACTTGCCAAGTATCCTGAAAATAGCCCGCCGTGAACGGCCTGTTGTAATACGGGTACACGGGATTGCCGAAGCCTTGCTGGAAAACGACGGGGACGCCAAACGAAGCCGCTTGCAGCGAAGTTATGCTGGTGGTTGCCAGTTGCGGGCTAATCGCACCCCCAGGCAAGGAGCTAAACACGAAACGCCCCGGGAAGAACGTGTGCGATTCCGTGTGGTTGCCGCGTATCAGTTCGGAACCACCGAATTTGAACGTATGGTGCCCGCGGATCAGCGTGAAGTTGTCCGCGATTTCAAATCTGCGCTCAATGCTGAATTCGGGCAAAAAGATATTCGTTCCCAGATTATTCACAAAGCCGGGGATTTGCAGTCCGGGTTGTCCGGGTTCGTTCGGAATGACGCCGGTGTCGTAGTAGTCAAATTGCAAGCGGAGTTCGTTCTGCGCCGTGGCGCTAAACTGATGGTACCAGGCGGCCAAAGCGTTGTTGTCATAGGCGCGGACCAAACTGCCCGCCGAAAATCCCGTGAGCGATTGCACGTCGGGATTTTCCTCCCTATCGTGGCCATATCTGTAAGTGACACTGATCTGATTGGCATCGCTGAATCGATGATCGAACCGTCCGGACGCCAGGTACTCGCGGCTGTTGTAAGGGAACAGTCCACCGTTTGATTCCAGGGAGTTGACGAGGAAACCGTTCAGCCCCTTCTGTATCGGCGTAAGTCCCGTGGATTGGCTGACCGTCAAGCCGCTGTTAAGCGCCCCAGCGCAGAAAGCTGCGGGAATCTGCGGCATGCCCGCAAAGCAGGTTACCGGAGTGGCTCCTTGCGCCGCCAATCCAGCGATAATCGCATCCTGTGCTGCCGTCGGCCGGAAAAGACTTGTACTTGTTAGGATCGGCACGGAATTCTGCGCGTCTTGGAGCAGCCCTTCGAAGGCCACGAACAGAAAGCTCTTGTCTTTCTTGATTGGAAAGCCCGCCGTGCCGCCAAATTGATAACGGGTTAGGGAATTCTTAGTCGGCGAGCTGTTACTATCCGGCTTGGTGGGATCGAAAATCGCACCAGGCGCCAGCGCCTGCGTACGGGCAAAGGGGTCAGCGGCATCCAGCCCATCGTTGCGGAAATAACTGTACAGGCTGCCGTGCAGCTCGTTCGTCCCCGATTTGGAGACGATATTAATCGTTGCGCCGCTCGCTCCCCCGAGGTCCGCCGAGTAATTGCTGCGGTTGACTTGAAACTCTTGCACCGCGTCCTGGCTCAGCGTCAGACGCACACCACCCGCGTCATCATTGGCTTCCCCACCGTCCACGTTGATGCTATTTCCCCGGCCATTGCTGCCGTAAAAGGAAAGGCCGCTTTGCGGCGTTGATTTCACTCGAAAATCCTGGTCGGAAGCCAGCCGCGTGGAATTCGAAACGCCCGGAGTCAGGAGCGTGAAGGTAAGATAGTCGCGGCGGTCAATGGGCAGGTTTTCGATATAGTCTTGCGTGAGCGTGTTCGACTGGCTCCCTCTCTCGGTCTCCACCACAGGAAGTTCGGAAGTCACCTCCACCGACCCGGAAACTCCCGCCAGCTTAAGATGGAAGTCAACGACCGCGATCTGCCCAACGGTCAGGGTCAGGGCCGCGATGATCTCTGTTTGAAAACCAGCGTGTTCGACGGTAACTTTATATGTCGTGGGCGCGAGTCCCGAGAGGAGATAAAGACCCTGCTCGTCGGTCGTCGCGCTGCGTGGTATTCCCTTCGCGACGTCCAGCGCGGTCACTTTAGCGCCCGGGACCGTTGCTCCAGCAGGATCCGTCACTACTCCCCGGACCTCGCTCGATGCCCCGGTACCCTGCGCGTACGCCGCCGGATTTCCGAATAATACGCATGCAAAAAACAAGAACGCACTGGCCAGTAAGGTTGCTTTCATAAGTCCTCCAGGTTGATCGAACACGTCAACGAGCCTTCTCTGAATTGGACCAAATAACTTTGCACCCTACACCACGCACCTGCCAGGACACCCACCGCAGGCGCAGCCGGACTCGCTACCGGTTTCTTCTCATCTTGACTGGTTCCATGGAGACTCTTCAGACGGCCGTGCACCGCCCTCGAAATTCAAGAACTCCATGCCCCGACGTTCCCATCCAAAATTATGATAGTGAGTATCACATTATATTCGCTATCGTCAAGACGTAATGAAGGTGTTCATTCAAACTCCAACTGCTCAGGGCCAACTGGACCGGCTGTCTTGGATTCTTGGACGGTGTCTTATTCAGTGGGTAAAACCGTGATCTAGGTCCGTCTACCGGGGTACGAGCACCATTCGGCCTGAAATTTGGCCGCGCCGCATTTGTTCCAGCACTTCGTTGACTTGCGCCAGCGGCCGCGTGGCCGTTTGGCAGCGGACTTTTCCCGCGGCGGCCATCGCCAGCACCTCGCGCAGGTCCTGCCGCGTTCCTACGGCCGAGGCCCGGATACACACTTCCGTGCTGGCCATCAGGATGGGCGGAAAACAAATACTCTCGGCTGGCAACCCCACAACGAGAAGTGTTCCCGTCGGCCGGATACAAGTAAACGCCGTGTCGTAGGCCGCCTTTGCCGCCGAAGCCACCAGAGCCACGTGGACCCCGCCTCTCTTCCGTAATTCTTTCACAACGTTTTCCGTTGCCGCGTTCAGCGTCGTCGACGCTCCGAGAGACTTCGCCAGCGCCAGTTTCTCTCCCGAAACATCCACGGCCGAAACTTCCGCTCCCAGTTCTCGCCCGATCTGCACCGCCAGATGTCCAAGCCCGCCCACTCCGAACACCGCCAGCCGCTGGCCCGGCGCGATCTTTGCCTTCTTCAACGCGCGATAAACGGTGACACCGGCGCAAAACAACGGAGCGGCCTCAACGGAACTCAGGCCCTCGGGAATCTTCGTCGCGTGCGTCGCCGGAGCCTTCACGAATTCCGCGTAACCGCCGTCCTCGCTCACTCCCGTGATCTTTTGCCTGGCGCAGAGGTTCTCGTTCCCATCCCGGCAGAATTCGCACTCCCCGCAAGTCCAGTAAACCCAGGGAACTCCAACGCGGTCGCCGATCTGCAGATCGCTTACGTCCGCGCCTTTCTCCACGACGCGCCCCGCGATTTCGTGTCCCAGAATCAGCGGCTTCTTTACAATGCTGTTCAACTGTGTCCAGTCGCCGTCGGCCACATGCAAATCCGAATGGCACACACCGCATGCTTCCACCTCGATCAGCACCTCGCGTGCGCCGGGTTTTGGCGGATCGATCTCTTCCAAAGACAACGACGTTTTGAATTCGTGCAGAATGGCGGCTTTCATGATGGGAATCTACCGATCAGGGCTTGGCGGCCCGCAGGAAAAATTCGACGGCGTTATGCACGCGTTCCGTCAGTTTATGAGGCCCGGTCAAATCCACCGTCCATTGCCGCACCACGGTGTTGAACATGCCTTCCATGAACTCCGCTAGGTGAACTACCGGAAAATCCCGCGTGATTTCTCCGCGCTTCTGCCCCTGGGCCAGAATCTCCCGCAGCAGGCTGACCGTGGCTTGCTCGGCGCCGCGCAATTCCGGCGAACGAACCGGATCCATCGCTCCCGCAAGGATCACCGCTTGCCACAGCGGGCGGCCCACCTCCGTCACTTCCGCCAGCGTCTCATAGAAGCGCCGCAAGCGCTGCGCCGTCGTGGCCTTGCTCGAAAGTTCCGTTTTCAAACTTTCGGCTTGCCGGGCAAAGGCCCGCCGCCCCACTTCGCGCAACAACGCATCCTTGCTCGGAAAATAACGAAAAAAAGTAGGCTGGCTGATTTCCAGTGCTTGCACGATGTCATCGACGCGCGTGTTCTCATAACCGCGTGCGCGGAATAGCCGCAGGCCCGTCTCCACAATCTGCCCGCGCATTTTCGCTTTCTTTCGTTCGCGAAGGCCAAGCCTTGCCGGGACACTCTCCAGCGCGGGCTGGTTCAGGTCATGCTGTGCTTTCTCCAGAAACTGCTTGTTGTTTACGCTCCGGTAAGGCGCGGCTGGCCCATTCTCCCGGGCGATTTTCGCACGAGCCATGTTGCGTTTATCTCCTCAACGCATTGCCACACTCACGGTGGCAAGCGTATGCCATTAAATTTGATAGGCACTCTAACATTATAGTGACCCACGTCAAGCAGCAACCCTCAGTTCCCGGGGAAGGCGCGGTCCCGGCCGGTGAATGCGGCGCATTTGCAATGGTTATGTAGTTCAACCCAGCCTGGCGGCTGGGAAACTACCCACGCACAGCGTCCGAAAGAAGCGCCGCAATCTGGTCTTCATTCCAAAGGCCGCTGGCGTTTTCGTAACCGCCTCGACGGCCAAACACTTTAGATATCGGGCGCTGCATCAACTTCATCCGCCCGAAGACAAAAGGAGCGTGCCCCTCGATTCGCGCAACGAGAGGCCGCTTTCCCGCCCGCGGTGCTTTTCCCTTACCGGGGGATGTGCTATAACCGTCGAGCCGTGGAACGCACCGCGAAGCAGCAACTTACGCCGGTTCTGCCGGGGCGAGCGCAACTCGCAGCTGTAGCTCAACCGCTTGTAGCTGTAGCGCAAGAGGATGCCTCGCGGTATTGTCCCGTCTGCTCGCAGCGGCTGGTATCTCGGCGCTGCAAATTGATTTGCACGGTCTGCGGCTATTACATGTCTTGCGCGGACTATTATTAACCGCTCAGCGGTTATACGTTGCTTGACCGCGCAGCGGTTGTGAGTGCCAAAACCGCCTGCGTTTAAGCGTGTCGTGACCGCTGTGAGGCCTTCTATCCCGTATTTTGGTAAGCTTTGGTGCTCCGGCCCGGGTTGCCGCCGGGGTGCCTTTCCGACGAGGAGGAAAACAACGTGGCTTTGAAGATGACGAATCGCGAAGTGGACGGCGTGTCCGTGGTGGCGCTGGACGGCCGCATCGTGCTCGGCGAGGAGAGCAACGCGCTGCGCGAAAAAGTGAAGAGCATGATCGCCGAGGGCAAAAAGAAAATCGTCCTGAACATGGACAACATTACGTTCATCGACAGCGCGGGGCTGGGTACGCTGGTCGCCGCGCACCACAGCGTGAAGTCCCAGGGCGCGTCGATGCGCCTCTGCCACCTGGGGAGCAAGTTCCAGGAAGTCTTGCAGATCACCAAGCTGCTGACGGTGTTCGATGTGTACAACACCGAAGCCGAAGCGGTGGCCAGCTTCTCGAAGTAACGGTGTTTTTTTGACAGGGCCTCTTGGCTACGAGGAAGCGGCTGCCACAAAAGAGTTTCGCCTGAACGGGGCACGGTTGCGCGTGCCCTCTTTTTGTTTGTCTGCTCTTCCCCTCTCAAGACCATCATGAAGTCTGGAACTAAACCGCTTCGCAAATCGTTCAAAGCGACGCTCGAGCGTCTTCGTTCCGATCTGGGTTGGATGGTCGTGTACGTCCCCTTCGACGTTCCGCAAACATGGAAAATGCGCGGACGGGCGAAAGTGAAGGGCGACATCAACGGATTTTCCTTTCGCACTTCTCTTTTTCCTGTGCGGGACGGCCGGCATTTTCTTCTGGTGAACAAACGCATGCAGCAGGGCGGAGGTGTAGGGCTCGGTGACGTAGCGAAAATCACGCTGCAACCCGACACCGAAGAACGCGTGGCTATTGTGCCTCTGGAACTCCGGCGTATCCTCAACCAAGAACGTGCGTTTCGCCGCTGGTTTGACCAGCTCAACTACTCGATCCAGAAATGGATCGGTGACTGGATTGCGTCGGTGAAGAGCCCTGCCGCCCGCGTGCGCCGCGCCGAGCAGGTCGCCGAGCAACTGCTTTCTACCATGGAAGCCGAGCGCGAACTTCCCCCGTTGCTGAAAGCCGCCTTCGCGCGCGATCCTCGCGCTTTGCAAGGATGGAATTTGATGTCACCTTCGCGTAGGCGCGGCCACCTGCTCGGCATTTTCTATTACCGTAATCCCGAATCTCGCGACCGCCGCATCGCCAAGACCATTGAAGAAGCCACCGCATTCGCCGAACGAAAAGCAAATAGCAGAACCAACCGCGGCTAACGATTGGCGGACAGCACCAGAAGTGTAGAAGTGCCGTGGGCCAGGACGCGGCCGTCCTGCGCTAGCACTTGCGCTTGGGCGGAGATGATTTGGCGGCCCGCGGATACGACGCGTCCTTCGGCGCGGACGCGCCCGGTATCCAGCTTGATCGGCCGCGAGAAGTTGGCTTTGGTTTCGACGGTGGTGTAAGCCGAGCCGGGGGGCAGCAGCGTCAGCGCGGCGCATCCGGTAACGCTGTCGATCAAAGTGAGCGCCCAGCCGCCGTGGACCGTGCCCATGGGATTGAGCAGGTGCGGGCCGGGATCGCCCTCGAAGACCGCGAAGCCATCGCCAACCTCGACGATCCGGAACGTCAGCGGCTGCGCAATCGGCGGTTGCGGCAGCCGGCCATCGATAATCGCCTGCAGAAATTCCTTGCCAGTCATGCTGGCGGCTTCCTGTGGGTTGGCCAAGCCATAGTGGTTGTTCGCCATGTGTGCCTCACTGGGGCTATCAGATGCATTGGCATTTGGCGTGGATACGGACAAACTTGTATTACTCCACGCCGCGTTCGAGTTGGCGTTGATAGGTAGCGCTGTCGAAGTGGCCCTGCGACTCGGCGATGAGGCCGTCGGCGGCGAACCTCCACGCTTCGAAGCCGCTGAAGCGGACGCGGTGGCCGGTGCCGCCGGGGCCGGTGTTGGTGCCGAGAAAGGTCCAGTGGTATATGGCGCGGCCGTCCTGGATGAGGAGGTTGTCCATAAGCAATTGCAAATCGGGGAAGGCGGTCATGAAGCTCTGCGCCACCTCGGTGATGGCGGGGCGGCCAACAGCTGGAACATCGTTGACGCTGAGCGAGCCGTCCGAAGCGAAGAACGCGGCCACGCTTCAAGCGTTCCGACTGCACCAAGCGGCGGTGTAGCGCTTCGCGAAATCTCGCAACTCTGCAAGCTCAGGCAGCATTAGCCTCCTTGCTTGCTCGCCTCAACCGTCGTTCTATCCGTCGACGCGGTACATGGTGATGCCGCTGAGGAGCTTGGGGAAGAAGTCTGTAGATTTTTGGGGCATGACTTCGCCGCTGGTGGCGATGTGCATGACTTGCTCGACGTCGCATGGATTGAGCAGGAAGGAGATTTGCGCGCGGCCGGCGTCGACGGCCTCGAGGGCGGCGCTGGCTTCGCGTTCATAGGTGAGATTTTTCTCGGAGCTGACGGCGTGTGGAGTAATTCCCAAGGCTGGTTCGAGGATGCCTTCGTGCAGAAGCACGACGTCGAGTTCGCGCTGGAGGGAAGAAACACTCGGCAAAAGCTGGGTGAGGTCCACACCGGGACGCAGGGTCAGGATGTAGTAGGCGCGTTTTTCCGCCGGCGCTGCGGGGTAGACGCCGATGGAGCGTTCTTTGCCGCGGGCATTGGCCAAGTGTGCGAGAAACTTGCTAAAGGCTTCCGGCTTGGCACCGGCGTTGGCAAAGGAAAATGCTTCCGCGGTGAACCACGGTTCGAGATGGCGGCGCACATCGGTCCAGGAAAAGTCGTGTACGTTAGCCACAACGCGATGTGTGGGAAGAATGGTCAGGCCTTCGCTGCGCGTGTTGACGAAGGTCATCATGGCGCGTTCATAGGGGGCGCTGTGGTCGCTGCTGCCAGTGCGAGTGCGCGATTCGTTGCGATAATTCAGCGCGGTCTCGTAGCGATGATGGCCGTCGGCAATCACCAGCTTTTGCTCTTCCATGGCTTTCTGGATGGCCGCGCCGCAGCCAGCATCGGCGATCACCCACAAACGGTGAATCACGTCGTATTCGTCGCGTAATTCGGTCGCCGGCGGGGCGGCGGCTTCGGCCTCAGCAAGGATCGTGTCGACGCGCCGCTCCGGATCGGAATAGAGCATGAAGAGTTGCCCGGTATTCGTGCGCGTATGGCGGAGGAGCTCCAGGCGGTCGGCTTTTGGGCCGGAGAGCGTGTGCTCATGACGGAATACCACGTGAGCCGAATACTCTTCGAGTTTGCCCGCGCCGATGAATCCCCGGCGGGTGCGGCGCTCCTCCGTGCCGGGCACGGTGTACTCTTGGGTATAGCCGTAAAATGCTGGCGCGGGATCGCGCACGACGACGTTTTTGCTGATCCAATCCTCTAGCGCGGACGCGGCGCGTGTGTAAACATTGTTTTGCGGGTCATCGTTTGGGTAAACGCGTCCTTTTTCCACCGCGACGAGGTTGTGCGGATCGGCCGCGTAATATTTCTCCTGCATGGCCGCGGAAATCTTGTCGTACGGCTGCGTCAGGACGCGATCGAAGGCCGCTTGCTCGGGGTTGTAACGGTAGGCGCGAAAGGGAAATACCTGGGCCATGTGCTCTCCGGTACAGTTCATACGCTGTGCGAAGCCCTCTAGTTTACGCGAAGTGGCGCTATTTGCGGAATGAGCCTGACTTCCCATTCTTACGGAGAGATTGCTGCCTGTTAAATACCGCGGGACATATTACAATTGGGGATTCATGGCCACCGCGAAATTTTCTTCCGTCCGCGCGCTCATCTTCGATCTTGACGGCACGCTTATCGATTCGAAGCGCGACTTAATTCATTCGGTCAATGCCATGCTGCGTGAAATGGGCCGCAGCGAGCTCAGAGAAGACACTATCGCCGGGTATATCGGCCACGGCGCTCCGCAACTCGTGGGAAACGCGCTAGGCAAAAGCGCCAAACCCGAAGAAGTACAGCACGGACTGCAATTTTTTCTGGGCTATTACGAAGACCACAAAATGGATACCACCTGCGCCTACCCGGGCGTCGCGGAAACACTGGAAAAGCTGGCCGCGCTGCCTATGGCGGTGCTGACCAATAAACCCGTGCGAATCAGCGTGCGCATTCTCGACGCGCTGGGCCTGTCGAAATACTTTCGCGTGATTTACGGCGGCAACAGCTTTGCAACGAAAAAGCCCGATCCGCTCGGAGCAAATACCATTCTGCGCGAATTCCCCGCCGCGCCGGAAGAAGCTCTACTGATTGGCGATTCCGAAGTGGACATCCAGACCGCGCGCAATGCAGGCACGCTGGCGGCAGCAGTCAACTATGGCTTCGGGATGCACGACCGTGACGCGCATCCCGCCGACGTGTACCTCGATAAATTCACCGAGCTCGTGCCGCTGCTCATTGACGATCCTACCTAGAAAGGCGATAGCATCGCATCCGTACTTTTCTTTTCGGGAATTAGCTCTCGCTTGCCTTCCTGCTCCGCAGTTGGCAGACTCGGCGCGTGCTAATCGGCTTGTTTCCGGAGTTGGACGCGCCTGGCGGCGTGCAGCGCGCGGGGCGCCACATCGCGGCGGTCCTCAGCGAATTTGCGGCCAGCCGTGGGATGGATTGCCGTTTGCTGAGCTTGAATGACTCACCTGAGCTGCACCGTATGAGCGCGGGTGGACGCGAGTTCGTCTTCACGGGCTGCGAACGCGGGAAAGCGCGGTTTACTGTGACTGCGCTGCGCGCGGCGCGGCGTCGCGCGAAGCTGGTAGTGGCCGCGCACCCCAACCTCGGCCCCGTGGTGCAAGCCATGCACATCACGGCGCCGCGGCTGAAGAGTATTATTTGCACACACGGCATCGAAGTGTGGGAGCCGCTTTCGGGATTGCGCAGGCGCGCGTTGCGCGGCGCCGACCTGGTTCTTGCTCCCAGCAGGGACACCGCGGATCAGGTCGCGTCACAACAGCAAGTGCCGCGCAATCGGATTCGCGTCCTGCCGTGGGCGCTGGACCCGGAGTTTGAAGCCCTGCTTGCCGGCGCGTCGAAGACGGCTGTGCCGCCGAACTTTCCTGGGGGCCGCGTAATACTTACCGTGGGCCGGTGGCTGGCGAACGAACGGTACAAAGGCATGGACACGCTCATTACCGCGCTGCCACGGCTGCTCGCGCACCGCTCCGATGTCCATCTCGTGGCGGTAGGCGAAGGCGATGACCGCGCATGGCTCGAAGATTTGGCGGAACAGAACGGCGTGCGGCGTCACGTGCATTTTCTGAGCGGCCTGAGCTATGCAGAACTTGCCGCGTGTTATTTGGCATGCGAGATTTTCGCCCTGCCGAGCCGGGGCGAAGGGTTCGGCATGGTGTATCTCGAAGCGATGGCGTGCGGCAAGCCGGTGATCGGCGGGCTGCATGGAGGCACGCCAGAAGTGATTCAGGACGGAGTGACGGGCTACCTTGTGCCGCACGGAGACGCGTTACAACTTGCCACCTCCATCGAAACGCTCCTGAGCAATCCCGATCTCGGGCGGGAAATGGGTGCGCGGGGAAAGCAGCGCGTCGAGCATGAATTCCGCTTCAATGTCTTCGCAAAATCCCTGAAAAGAATCCTCCGTGAACAATGCGAATCCTGAACGTCACGCAGAGTTACGCTCCCTTTTTGGAGTTCGGCGGCCCGCCGGTAAAAGTTCGGGCGCTCGCGGAAGGGCTTTCGCGCCGCGCGCACCAGGTGACCGTGCTCACGGCGGACTGGGGACTGGAAGCGCGCATGGGTGGGGACACTACAGGAGCCGAGCGATCGCCGTTCGGTTGGCGCCACGAGGTCAATGGCGTTCAAGCCATCTACCTGCCGACGTGGTTTCGTTATCGCGCGCTAAGCTGGAATCCCGCGGTGAAGCGCTATTGCCGCGCGCGTCTTCAGAATTTCGATATCGTTCACATCTTCGGGTTGTACGATTTTCTGGGTCCTGCAGTCGCGGAGGTTTGCCGCAAGCGCAATCTTCCCTACGTGCTGGAGCCGATCGGCATGTTTGTGCCCATCGTGCGAAATTTCCGCTTGAAGCAGGTCTATCACTCACTCTTCGGACGACGCCTGTTCGCCGATGCGCGTGCTGTTATCGCTACTTCCGAGCAGGAAGCCAGCGAACTTGCCGATGGCGGCGTGCCGCGCCAAAAAATCGTTATGCGTAGAAATGGTGTTGAGGCACCCGCGAAATGGCCGGAGCCTGGTTCTTTCCGGAACGCCCACGGGATTTCGCCGGATGCGAAGATCGTTTTGTTCTTGGGAAGATTGTCCGCAAAAAAGAGCCCTGACTTGCTTCTTCAGGCGTTTTGTTCCCTCCCCGAGCGTCGCAGAGAGAGACAACTGCTTCTTGTGTATGTAGGTCCGGGCGAAGCTGGCATGAAAGCCAGACTCGAACGCTTGGCTGCGCGACTGGGAGGCGCTTCGCGAATTCGATTTGCGGGGCCACTCTTCGGTGAGGCGAAATGGGCGGCGTACCGGGATGCGGATGTGTTTGTGCTTCCTTCGCAGAACGAAAACTTCGGCAATACCGCCGCCGAAGCCGCCGCCGCGGGCACTCCGGTGATTGTGACCGACCGTTGCGGGATTGCGCCCCTTTTTGCAGAGGGAGGCGGCCTGGTGGTCCCGCATGAAGCGGCTGCTCTCACAGCGGCGTTGGAAAAAGTGCTGGGCGACGCGGAGTTGCGGGCTCGGCTTGCCTTCGGCTGCGCTGAGCTAACTTCAAAATTGGACTGGGAAGAGCCTGTTCGCGCGATGGAAACACTCTACTCAAAGCTTGCCCTGACGCATGCTCCGGGTGCAGAATCGCATTGCGTGGACTAGTCTACTGTCTCCTTCACCCAAATCCGGACACCGCATATTTCGCGCCACCTGGTGGAGCACGAACTTGCTGCTTGTCGCGGCAGGTTTTTCGCTTGTATACGCCGGCGGGTGGGAGTATTCGGTCCGCGAGTATTTGAAGGGCTTCTCTGACGCCATTATTCCCGCGGCAAGCGCGCCAGAGCAAAAGGTCGAAGCCATTCTCAGTTGGATGCGCAGCGGCCCCCCGCGGCCGATGGCTGTCAATCCGAACGAACTTTCCAAACGCGACCCCGAAACGACGCTGAATTACAAGCAGCTTTTGTCGGTCTGCGGCACGGCGACCAACGCCTTTCTGAATCTCGCACGAAGTTCGGGGCTCGAAGTGAGGCGCTTGCTTCTGCTCACTCCCGAGCGGATCACGAAGCACGTCGACGCGGAAGTGCTGATCGACGAGCGCTGGATCATTGTCGACCCCACCTACCGCGTGGTGCTTCGCGACGCGCAAGGGCGTTTCTTGACACGCAAGGATCTGCAGAATCCTGTTATTTTCCAGCAGGCCACCGGAGCCTTGCCCAATTATCCGCGTGAATTCAACTTCGAGCACTTCGCCCACGTGCGCGTGGCGCGGCTTCCGCTCGATGGCATGGGAGTGCGCAAAATGCTGGATAGCATCACTCCCGGGTGGGATGAGAAGGTCGACTGGAGCCTGCTTCTCGAGCGCGAGTCGTTCTTCGTTCTTGTGGTTTCGGCGTCCGCCACGATGGTGCTTTTACTTTTGCGCGTGGTTCTTGGTTGGTACGCCGACAATCAACTTGGGGTCGCGCGCTTCCGTTTCCGCGAACACGTTTTTCGCGCGGGCGCGGCCTTCTTCACCACGCCGGAGATCAAACAGTAGCGTGTGCGGCATCTGCGGGGTCGCGTTCGTTTCGCGCAGCGCCGATGCGGAGTCTCGCGTGCGGGCTATGACCGCGGCGTTGCTGCATCGCGGTCCTGACGAAGATGGCTTCCTGACGGCGGAATCACGAGCGCCAGGTCTCGCTCTCGGCATGCGCCGTCTCAGTATCATCGATCTTCCCGGTGGCCACCAGCCGGTTTGGAATGAAACACGCAGCGTTGCGGTGATTTTCAACGGCGAGATCTACAATTACCGCGAATTGCGGGAACGGCTCGTTCAGTGCGGCCATCGCTTCGCCACGCAATCGGACACCGAGATTCTGGTGCACGCATGGGAAGAGTGGGGCGAAGATTCGCTCGCGGAACTCCGCGGCATGTTTGCACTTGCGCTCCTGGATATGCGGGAGCGTTATGCCACGGCTCCGATTCTCCTTCTTGCGCGGGATCCTCTGGGCATCAAGCCGCTGTATTACACGCAAACTCCCGACGGATTTGCATTCGCCTCCGAAGTACGGGCGCTGATGGCCGCGGGCATGGCGCCGAAGCAGTTGTCGCAAGACGCGCTCACCGCTTACCTGCTCTTCGGCAGCGTTTCCGAGCCGGTGACCATGCTCGAAGGAGTATTCTCCCTTCCGCCCGGACATCGCATCCTGCTTTACGTGCCGGACCGCCGGCGCACTCCTCGTGCTCGCCCATGGTGGGATCCGACGCAAAGTCCGGCGGCGCGGGACACGCGGAAACCGCGCGATCTCGCTTCCGCGGCAAAAAAATTGCGCCCTCTTCTCGAAGAAGCTGTCCGTGGGCACCTCCTCGCGGATGTCCCCGTGGGACTTTTTCTTTCCAGCGGACTGGATTCCAGCGCAATTGCCGCGCTGGCCGCTCGCGAGCAAACCGGCATTCGTAGTTTCACGCTAACCTTTCCGGGAACGCCTTACGATGAAGCTCCGCTCGCGGCAGTTGTGGCAAAACACTGCGCCACGCGGCACACGGAAGTGCCGTTCGATGGCGGCGCGGTGCTCACCCGCCTCGAAGAAGCTCTTGCGGCGCTCGACCAGCCCACCATGGATGGCATCAATACTTATTTCGTTTCCTGGGCCGCCCGCGAAGTGGGATTGAAGGTGGCGCTCTCCGGGCTGGGCGGCGACGAACTTTTCGCGGGCTACCGCACATTCGCGGATGTGCCGCGGTTTGCGCGGCTCGTTTGGTGTGCGTGGTTTCTTCCCGCATTGTTGCGACGGGCCATTTCCCCTGTTGTAGCCGCTATAGCAACGCAACAAGGATCGGCGGACGGCGGGCGCAAAGCAGCATCCGCGTGGAACACACCCGACGCCCTGCCACATCCTTATTATTTCGCTCGCACGTTGTTCCCGCCCAGCGAACTGGGACAGCTCATTGAACCTCGATTTCGGCCAAGCACGATCAACGCTGATGGCGTAACACTCGAGCCCACGTGGCTCGGCTGGCTGCAACGCACCGCCGATGAAGCGCGCAAGCTGGAACCAGTTGCGGCCCTCGCGTGGCTCGAAATGCGCACGTACATGGCAAGTACGCTGCTCCGCGACACCGATTCCGTCAGCATGGCGCAGTCGCTGGAGGTGCGCGTGCCTCTTCTCGATACGCCGGTCATGGAATTTGTCGGCTCGCTGCCGGACGCCGCGCGCCACCGACCCGGCGCCCAAAAGGCCTTGCTGGTCGAAGCGATTGGAGATCTTTTGCCGCGGCAAATTCTCGCGCAGCGCAAACGCACCTTCACGCTGCCGTGGGAAGAATGGCTCCGCGGACCTCTCCGTCCACGGCTTGCAGCCAGCTTCGCCGATCCTGCGTCGGCACTCGCTCCTCATCTGCACGCTGAAGGTGTGCGCTCGGTCTGGGAGGCTTTCCTTGCGGGCAAAACTTCCTGGTCGCGCCCGTGGTCGCTATATGCATTAAACGAATGGTGTCGCCGCCATCTCGCCGCATGACCCGCTCTCCTGAGTTAAACTGCTTAATCGAACGATGAACATTCTTGGGATTAACGCCTATCATGGCAACGCTTCCGCGGCGATGGTCTGCGAGGGAAAGCTGGTGGCCGCGGTCGAGGAAGAGCGGTTTAATCGCGTAAAGTACGCAGCTGGTTTTCCTGCAGCTGCTATCCGGTATTGTTTGAAGGAAGCGGGACTGACGCTTGCGGATGTCGACCATGTGGCCGTGCCCCGGAATCCGTACGCGAGGCTGGGAACGAAACTTTTCTACGCTCTGCGTATGCCGTCGTTTGCGCGCGAACGCATCAGAGTGCTGAACAAATTCACCGGCATACCCGAAGCCCTCGCGCAGGCTTTCGATTTCGATCCTGCGAAGCTCACCGCAAAATTTCATCGCATCGAGCATCATCAGGCGCATCTGGCCAGCAGTTTCTTCGTTTCTCCGTTCGAGCACGCCGCGTTGCTTTCCGCCGACGGGCTTGGTGATTTCGCCAGCACCATGTGGGGCACGGGGACCGGCAATCACATGAACATTGAAGGCGCGATTGCTTTTCCCCATTCGCTTGGACTCTTTTACAGCGCGGTCACGCAGTATCTCGGGTTCCTGAAATTCGGCGACGAATACAAAGTCATGGGGCTGGCCGCTTATGGACAGCCCGAGCAGCTCGCCGCCTTTCGGGATATCGTGCGCTTCGATGCGCGTTCGAACGGCAACGGTTTTCGCCTGAGTCTCGACTACTTCACGCACCATCGCACCGGGCCGGAGATGACCTGGGCGGAGACGGACAAAACGCCGACACTTGGGAAATTGTTTTCACCGGAATTGTCGCGCAAGCTTGGACCTGTTCGTGCTCCTGAGGAGCCTCTCGAGCAACGCCATCGGAATCTTGCGTCCTCGCTTCAGGCGCGGCTCGAGGAGGTTTATCTCGGCATGTTGAAAAAACTCGCCGAACACACTGGCGTGAAGTCCGTATGCCTTGCCGGCGGCGTGGCTTTCAACTGCGTGGCCAACGGAAAAATCTTTGACGCCACCCCGTTCGAACGAGTGTATGTGCACCCCGCGGCAGGTGATGCGGGGCTGGCGGTCGGCGCGGCCTACTATGTTTGGCATCAGATTCTCGGCAAGCCACGCTCTTTTGTAATGGATCACGCCTATTGGGGGCCGGGTTATTCCCCCGACGAAGTTCGCCGCGCCATTGGCGCCAGCGGGCTTGCACAAAACGGCTATTCGATCGCGGAGCTGCCGGAAGAGGAATTGACGCGTCGTACCGCAGCCATCATCGCCGACGGAGAAATTCTTGGCTGGTTCCAAGGCCGCGCTGAGTGGGGACCTCGCGCACTCGGCAACCGCAGCATCGTTGCCGACCCGCGGCGTCCCGAAATGAAGGAAATTCTGAATCAGCGCATCAAGCACCGCGAGATTTTCCGCCCCTTCGCGCCGTCGATCCTCGCGGAGTCCACCGGCGAGTGGTTCGAAAAGTCTCATCCGTCGCCGTTCATGACGCTGGCGTATTCCGTGCGCCCGGAAAAGCGCGACAAAATTCCCGCTCCGACGCACGTTGACGGAACCGGCCGCCTGCAAACCGTCACTCGCGAAGCGAATCCGCGCTACCACGCGCTGATTTCCGCGTTCCGCGATCTCACCGGGGTTCCCGTCGTCCTCAATACTTCCTTCAACGACAACGAGCCCATTGTGTGCCGCCCCGAGGAAGCATTGGACTGCTTCCTGCGCACCCAAATGGACGCTCTGGTCCTCGGCGATTTTCTGATCACCAAGTCATGAGCGGGATACCCGACAGTTCAATCGCATGAAAGTCCTGCTCCTCAACCTCTATTTCCCGCCGGACACGTCGGCGACCGCGAAAATGGCGCGGACCGTTGTCGATGTTCTTTCCACCAAGCAAGACGTGACCGTTCTATGCGGACGGCCTTCGTACGACCCCACGGAACGGCGTTCCTGGCGTTTGTGGCAAACGGAGCGATCGGGTGAGGTGAAGATCATTCGCGTGGGGTCGACCGACTTCTCGCGCATGCAGATAAAGCGGCGCGTGCTGAACTATCTGAGTTACGTCGCGGTGGCGGTGCCGCGTGCGCTGTTTGTGCCTTCCGACGTCGTTCTTGCCATGACCGATCCGCCTTTCGAGGGTATCGTCGGAGCGTTCATCGCGCTGCTCAAACGCGAGCCATTCCTATACAACATTCGCGACATGTATCCGGACATGGCCGTGGGTGGCGCGATCGTCGAGCCGGGGCTGCTCGCCCTCATCTGGGAAAAGTTGCATCGCTGGGCGCTACGCCGGGCGGCATGCGTCATTGTCCTCGGCCAGGACATGCGCGCGCGGATCATTGCCAAGGGCGTTGATCCTTCGCGAATCGAAATCGTCCGTGACGGTGCGGAAATCCTGGCGCCTAACGCGCCGCAGCCACAAATCGATCCAGAGGTCATTCGTACGATTCGCGGCGACTTTAAATTTGTTCTGTTGCATGCCGGCAATCTTGGATTCTACGGCGCGTGGGAGACGCTCATCACCGGGGCCAAAGAACTGGAGGCTGAACGAATAGGACTTGTTTTCGTTGGCGAGGGAGCCCAGTTGGCGCAACTCGAATCAACTGCGGCGGGTTCACCCAACGTTCGATTCCTTCCTTTCTTTCCGGCGAGCAAGATTCCTTCCGTGCTGGCGGCGGCCGACGCCCACATCGTTACGATAAAACGCGGCCTCGAAGGCGTCGTCGTTCCCAGCAAAATGTATGGGATTCTCGCGGCGGGCAAACCCATCGTCGCCGTCGCGCCCAAAGAAGCTGATGCTGCGTCTCTGGGGCTGCTGCGCGGCTTCAGCGTCGCCGTCGATCCGGATAATCCGGAAGAATTTGCGGCCGCGGTTCGCGCCCTTGCGGCGGACCCGGAACGATTGAAACGCATGGGCGAGGCGGCGCGGGCGGCCGCGCCTGATTATGATAGAGTCAAAGAATTGCAGAAATTCGCGAAAATCGTCGGCCGTTTTGCAGCCGCCGAAAAAATTTGAGGAGGTTCGGAACGCGTGACGCCTGCGGAAACGTTTTGGAGCGGAAAACTGGTACTCGTGACGGGAGGCGCGTCGTTCATCGGATCAACGCTTACCGATCAGCTTCTCGCGCGCGGCGCGAAAGTTCGCATCGTCGATGATCTGACCAGCGGCCATCTGAATAACATTCGCGAACATCTCGGCAACGGCAGAGTGGATTTCTTGCACGCCGATCTTCGGGAACCGGGTGTGACCCGCGCGGCCATGCACGGCGTGGACACCGTCTTTCATCTCGCCGCGGACCATGGCGGGCGCGGCTACGTCGATCTTCACCAGGCCGGGCCGGCCTCTAATTTTTTCCTCGACGGCCTCGTTTTTGCCGAAGCGCTGCGCGCCAAAGTAAAAAAGATCGTCTTCGCGTCTTCCGGCTGTGTGTATCCAAATTTCCTGCAGTCGGATATCAAGAAGGAGCTTTACCTTACCGAAGATCTCACCAAAGGCCCCAACGACGCCGACAACACCTACGGCTGGGCCAAGCTTATGGGCGAATTCACGCTGCAAGCCTATGCCAAGGAGCACGGCATTGGCGCCGCTTCGTGCCGCTACTTCACGGTCTATGGCCCGCGCGGAGTCGAGAATCATGCGGTCATCGCCATGATCGCCCGCGCCTTCCTGAAGCTGAATCCCTTCGAGGTTTGGGGCGACGGCACGCAGATTCGCAATTGGACCTACATCGACGACATCGTCGAAGGCACCATCCTCGCGGGCGAAAAAATCAACGACGGCACGGCCATCAATTTGGGTACGATGGAGCGCATTCGCGTGATCGATGCCGCCAAAATGGTTTGCGAAATCACCGGCCACAAAGCGGACATCAAGCTTCTTCCCAACATGCCCACCGGTCCGCTCAACCGCGTGGCCGACAATTCGCTCGCCAAAAAACTCCTTGGCTGGGAGCCCAAGACCCTCTTCAAGGACGGCCTCAAACGCACCATCGAGTGGTACTACGCCACTCGCGACCGCGACGAAGTACAGCGCATCTTCGCGCGAATGCTCACCGAGAGATAGGGGCTAGGGATTAGGGGATAGGGGATGGGCGAGGAGGAGCTTCCATGGCAGAACCGGCCCGGAAGAAGCTTCAGAGTTATAGAGAACTCTTGGTCTGTCAGAAGTCCATGGACCTTGTTGTTGGCAGTTGCGAGTTGGCGAAGAAGCTGCCGCAGAGCGAGCTTTTCTCCCTGAGCGATCAGATTCGCAGAGCCGCCGTTTCTATTCCTGCCAACATCGCGGAGGGTTACGGTCGCTGGAATTCACGCGACGATATGCGCTACTTACGCATCGCAAGCGGCTCTCTGACAGAACTAGAAACACATTTTCTGATTGGAGTGCGCCTCAAGTACCTATCGCGAACTGAAGTCGAAAGTATCCTAACGAAAACGGACGAGCTTGGCCGAATGCTCACCTCCCTCCTCCAGAAACTAGCGATCCGGAATCCGTGAACGCGAACTGCTGAACGTTCTTTTGTCGTACAAATTTCCTGAGCGCATCACAAACGGGTGTCGGGACCTATCCCCTAACCCCTCTCACTTTTGTGACCCGCCAATCGCCTGTTTGTATACCTACAGTACTTCCTCGATTGCAGCGAAACTCAAAGCGAAGTATGGTGTTTACGCTGCGTGGGGCAGCCAGGCGACCGCCCTGCGGTCGCCATTCCAGCTTTGTCTTGGGAGCCGGGTCCCCAACCCGGCAAGTTCATGTGAGGCTCCCGCCGCACCACCCCGGCTGGGAATCTCGCACTAATTCATCGAGGTCGCATGGCCGCAGGCCTGACGGCTTTTTTTATAGCTTTATTTGCATCGCTCATGCTGGTCGTTCCGGTGCGCGCGCTGGCGTTGCGCGTCGGGATGGTCGATCTTCCCGGACCACGCAAGGTGCATCTCCAGCCCATCCCGCTTCTGGGCGGCCTTGCGATGTATGCCGGGGTCATGCTGGGGATTCTTTTCGCGTTTGACGGGGCCGCGCGGGCGCAAAGCGCAGGCATCGTTACCGGTGCAACGCTGGTGGCCGCTGTGGGTTTTCTTGACGACCGTGGCTGGCTGCACCACCAAATAAAACTCTTCGTGGCCATGCCCCTGGCTGCCGTGATCCTGATCGCCAGCGGTGTCCACGCGCAGGTCTTCGGCGTCTTGGCGGGCGGTCGCGTGGGCGACATCCTGGATGCGGCCCTGACGGTGGTTTGGGTCGTGGGCATCACCGCCTCCTTCAGTATCCTGGACCACATGGACGGCTTGTGCGCGGGCATCGCGGCGATGGCTTCGATTTTCTTTGCGATGCTCGCCTATTTGAATGGCCAGACACTCGTAACCACGTTGGCCGCCGCAGTTCTTGGCGCTTCGACCGGATTTTTGCGCTGGAACTTCAAGCCCGCGAAAATCTTCATGGGCGATGGCGGCGCGATGCTCCTGGGCTTTTTGATGGCCACGCTGGGCCTGAAGCTGCGCCTCGAACAAGCGAATCATCTCTCGGCGTGGCTGGTTCCCTTGCTGATTCTCGGTGTCACTATTTTCGATACGACGCTGGTGACCATTTCGCGCTCGCGAAGGGGCCTTTTGCCGTTCACGACCCCCGGCAAGGATCATGCCGCGCACCGGCTTGCCAATCTGGGACTCGGACAACGCGGAGCAGTCGTCACGCTTTATTTGCTGGGCGCACTGAGCGGTGGCGCGGCCGTGCTGGTCAGCTATCTTCCCGAGCGAGGCGCGATTATTGCAGTTGCGGTGACGCTGGCCGTCGTGCTCGGCGGCGTGGCGTTTCTCGAACGCGCGCCCTACGAACACCAAGCGCGCAAACCGGCGGCGACGGCCTGAACGGTAATCTCACAGATTGCTCCCTGTTTAGCGCCCGTACACGTACCTGCGACCTGTCCCTGTTTGCCCGCGCATTCGTATTCGCTATACTTACTCGGTCGTCCTCACACCAGCTCATGCTGTGCCCGCACGAGTCGGACGGTAAGTAGTCATACATTATTTGGAGCGCGGGAAGTTCCTTCGAACAGGGTCGCAGGTACCCGCGCAGCCGGGAAAAACGTAAACTGTGGGAAATTTGGTTCAGCAGCCCGGATCTCCCCGGGACAAAGGTGAAGTTATTGTCGTCGGCGGTTCGGCCGCCGGACTATTCACCGCGGCAAGTGTTGCGCGCGGCGGCCGGCGCGTGCGTGTGCTGGAATCCAAGCCGGGCCTGGAGCCCGCGCCTCGCACCCTGATTGTCACCGACCATTTCCGCAGCCAACTGGGCGCTTCCGCAGCCAGCAGCATCCAGAATGAAATCCGACGCTTTGAATTGTTCACGGATGGCCGTTCTGCGCAGGTCGCTCTGTCACGGCCCGACCTGATCATCGAGCGCTCGCGCCTCATTCCAGCTCTTGCCCGTGAAGCACAGGAAGCGGGAGCAACCCTTTCCTACGACACGCGCTTTCTGGGAATCGGACCCAACGCGCGCGGCTTGCGCGTTGAGGTCGAATCGGCCGGCCGCCATGAAGAGTTGCATGCAGACGAACTTGTTGGAGCGGATGGCGCCGCCAGCCGCGTCGCCCGCCTCTCGGGCTGGCCGCCGGTCGAAACTGTTCCGCTGATGCAGGCCATCGTGCGCCTGCCGAAGGATTGCCCTCCGGACACCACGCGCGTATGGTTCGTCCCTGACGATACCCCGTATTTTTATTGGTTGGTTCCCGAATCGCCGGAACGCGGCGCTCTCGGAATCATCGGCGAAGACGGGCGCGACACCAAGCGCTGCATCGAGCGCTTCCTCGAAAAAAAGAAAATGGAGCCGCTGGAGTGGCAGGGCGCGCGAATTCCTGTCTACAAGCGCTGGGTGCCCGTGCAACGGCGCATCGGGAACGGTGATGTGTACCTGGTGGGAGATGCCGCAGCGCAGGTCAAAGTGTCCACCGTCGGCGGGATTGTAACCGGATTCCGCGGCGCACTGGGCGTGGCGCAAGCCATTTTGCGCCGTGGCGGCCGCAATGGAAACAACGGCAGCAACGAACTGACCGCGCTGCGCCGCGAACTCGGCACGCACTGGCTCATTCGCAGGGCTCTGCACCATTTTCAGCAAAAAGACTATTCGCAATTGGTGGATCTGCTGGACGCTTCCACTCGCCAGTCTCTCGGCGAAATCAACCGCGATGAATCGACGCGGCTTCTATGGAACGTAGTCCGCCGCCAGCCGCGGCTCGTTCTGCTGGGTCTGCGCGGGCTGCTCATGGGAAAGAAGGTCTAGGGGAATCCCGTGCAAACCGCATCCGTAAAATGGATTGGCGAGCAGAAATTTGTCGCCATCAGTCCTTCCGGGCACGCCGTTACCATCGATTCGGACCGCACGACGAACCACGCACCCGGACCGATGGAGCTTCTGTTGCTGGCGCTCGGCGCCTGTACGGCCACCGATTTGGTGATCGTGCTCGCAAAGAAGCGCCAAAAGCTTGAGTCTCTAGAAGTCATCTGCTCCGGTGAGCGCGCCCCCGAACCGCCGGAGGTCTGGACCAAGCTGGAAATTCTGTACAAACTCCGCGGCCGGCTGGATGAAGCCGCAGTCAAGCACGCCATCCAACTCAGTGAAGACAAATACTGTTCCGTCTCTGCCACGCTCAAAAAGACCGCCACTATCTCGTGGCGCTACGAAATCCTTCCCCCCTCAGCATGAACTGTACGGGGCTACCAGCCAGCCGCCGGACCAGATCCTCCGAAGCGGACCGAAGAAGCTCCATTCCTCTTAGTTTCTGGTTGGAATCCCAACCAACCGGACCCCGCTCCGGATACAATTTACTCTTGCGTGAAGTTCCCCCAAACGGTATAGAACTTCTTTCTAAATGGGCGCCCTCATCCGGATTGGTATTCTAGGTCTCTTTCTCTTGTGTGTAGGGGCGCAGTGTGCTCTAGCGCAGACCCCTCAGGCGCCCCTCCTGAACGGCGCCAAGATCCTGCTCTCGAAGATTCCGCGAGTGCAGCGCGCGCCGAAGTTTGAGGACTTTCTCGAAGACCGCCCGCGCGAAGCGGAGCTGGCAGTGAGCGAGTTCCGCCAGTACCAGCCGGGAGACGGAACACCAGCTACGGAAGCCACCACCGCGTATCTCTCCTACGACCAGAAGAATCTTTACGTCACGTTCGTGGCTCACGACGAGCCCGGCCAGGTTCGCGCCCATCTCTCCAGGCGCGAAGACTCCGATCAGGACGACGGAGTTGGGATCCTGCTCGACACCTTTCACGACTTTCACCGCGCCTATTATTTCTTCTCCAATCCGCTCGGCGTGCAGACTGACGCCATTTACACCGAAGGCCAGGGCTACGACTTCAGCTTCGATACCCTGTGGGCCAATCAGGGGCGTCTGACCAAGGATGGCTACATCGTCTTCTTTTCCATTCCCTTCAAGAGCCTGCGTTTCTCGCACGATCCCGAGCAAACCTGGGGCATCGCGCTCTACCGCGCCGTCCTGCGCAAGAATGAATTCGACTATTGGCCCTACCTCACCCAGCGGGTGGAAGGAATCACCCAACAGTTTGCTCCCGTGGAAGGCCTGGAAAATGTCTCTCCCGGGCGCAACATCCAGCTGATTCCCTATGGCTTGCTGGCCAGCGACCAGTTCCTCGATCAGCCGTTACTTTCGCCGCCAAGCAACAACAGCGCCTTCGAACACCGCGCAGGTCTCGACGCAAAAATAATCGCCAAGGACGCACTGACTTTCGATTTCACGCTGAATCCGGATTTCAGCCAGGTGGAGACCGATGACCCGCAGGTGACCATCAACCAGCGCTTCGCCGTATTTTTCCCCGAGAAACGGCCGTTTTTTATCGAAAACGCCGCCTTCTTCGCTACGCCCATCGATCTTTTTTTCTCGCGGCAGATCGCCGATCCGCAGTTTGGCAGCCGCATGACCGGAAAGGTCGGACAGTGGACGCTCGGCGCGCTGGTGATCGACGACCGCCAGCCCAGCTTGGGCCAGATCCCTGGAGGTCCATTCGACACGCGAGCAATCGACGGGGTTGTGCGCGTGGCGCGTGAATTCGGCAATCAGTCCTCAATTGGTGCATTTCTCTCCAGCCGCGATTTTTCCGATACCAACAACCGCATCGCCTCGTTCGACGCGCGAATCAAGCTCTCTCCCAGTTTGGTTTTCTACGGTCAATTCGCGCACAGTTGGACTCGGCAGGACACCAAGGCGTCGCAAGATTGCCTAACGCTCAACAATCCGAATGCCGAGGGTGTCAGCTCACAACAGGGAAACGCCTCTCTGCTTCAATTGAACTACCTCGCCCGCCACTGGAACCTGACCACCGAGTATGACGACATCAGCCCGAATTTTTGTTCCGAGCTGGGGTTCATTCCGCGAACGGATATTCGCCAATTGCAGCAGATCGTCGATTATTTCTGGCGGCCGGAGCGCCGGCACATCGTGGATTATGGCCCGCTGACGCGCGGGCTTGTCAATTGGAACCGCGAAGGCCGGCTGCAGGACTGGGAAGCGGATTTGGGTTTTCAGATCGACTGGACGCGGCAAACGTCAGTGAATATTACACGCTCGGAGGCTTACGAACTCTTTGACAACATTCCGTTTCGCAAACACGGAACGCTGGTCGGCTTCTCGACGGCGCCGAAAAAGTGGCTTGCCATCAACGCGCGATTCAGCACCGGGACCGGCGAAGATTTCTTCCCTGCTCTAGCCACGCCCCCCCAGCCGCAACTTCCGCCGTTCCTGGGCAACACCAAGCGCTTCAGCACCGGCTTTACCTTGCGGCCTTCTTCGCGCTTCCGCTTCGACGAAACCTACATTTTTACCCGCCTGGGCTTTCGCGAAGGCAGCACCCCGGTGGGTTTTTCTCCGGGACAAAGCATCTTCAACAATCATCTGATGCGCTCCAAGCTCAACTACCAGTTCACCAAGGAGTTTTCCCTGCGCCTGATCGTGGACTACAACGCGACTCTGGCGAATCCCGCGCTCCTCGACCTGCAAACGAATCTCGGCAGTTTTGATGGCGGGCCCATCGTGCCGACCAAGAAGCTTTCCGGGGACATTCTTTTTACCTACCTGCTGCATCCGGGCACCGCCGTCTACGTCGGCTACAACGACAGCTACAGCGACTTGCGCTTGCACACGATTCCAGGCGCGCCCTTCGTTTCAAATCTTGGATCACCGACGAATTCCACCAGCCGGCTCTTCTTCGTCAAAGTCAGCTATCTCCTCCGCTACTGAAGAATGCCAAGGAACGGTGCGAACTCCGGACGCCAAGTTGCAACCATTCCCCACGAGACGCGACCTTCCAGTTCCTCGCCTTGTAACCTCACCGCAGCATCGCATAGAATTTCAGGATTGTTCCAGGGCTTTAAATTTGCGCAAGGAGAGTCATGTCTCATCGCATCGCGGCAAAAATCACGGGTGTGGCCGGCTACGTGCCCCCGAAGGTGCTCACCAACGCGGATTTGGAGAAGATGGTCGCGACAAACGACGAATGGATCCGCACGCGCACGGGTATCCGCGAACGTCATATCGCGGAGAAGGACGTGGCGAGTTCCCACCTGGCGATGGAAGCGGCGAAGACCTTGCTGGCGCAAACGAAAACGCCACCCGCGGACATCGAACTCATTATCGTTGCCAGCGTCACCCCGGACATGTTGTTCCCTGCAACCGCGTGCTTGGTCCAGGAGCGGCTTGGGGCCACCAAGGCTTGGGGTTTTGATCTCTCCGCTGCATGCTCTGGTTTCGCCTACGCGCTGACCGTGGGGGCGCAATTCATCGGTTCGGGCGCGCACAAGAAGGTGTTGGTCATTGGCAGCGACAAAATGAGTTCGATTCTGGATTACACCGACCGCGCCACTTGCATTCTCTTCGGCGATGGCGCCGGCGCCGTACTGCTCGAACCTGCCGGCGATGACGAAGGCATTCTTGATTTCGAGCACGATGTCGACGGCTCGGGCGGCCAGTTCCTGTACATGCCCGGCGGCGGCTCACTGAACCCCTCTTCTCACGAATCCGTGAACAAGAACATGCACGTCGTTCATCAGGAAGGCTCGCAAGTCTTCAAGTACGCCGCTCGCCGCATGGCCGAGATGGCCTCAAAGCTCTTGGAACGCAATGGGTTCACCAGGGATGATTTAGCGTTGCTGGTTCCGCATCAGGCCAACCAGCGCATCATTCGCGCCGCCCAAGAGCGCCTGGGAGTGGAGGATTCGAAAGTGATGGTCAACATCGACCGCTACGCCAACACGACAGCGGCCACCATTCCTCTGGGATTGCGCGATGGCGTCGAGCAAGGACGTCTTCGCAAAGGTGACCTGGTGCTCATCGTTACCGTGGGCGCGGGCTACACCACAGGTGGGGTTTTGCTTCGCTGGGCTTATTAGCAGGAGCGGAGAGAAGCCGCCAGGGCAAGGTTGGCCGTGAGGCGACGATCGATCTGTACCGCTGCGTAGCGTGCGCAAATGACGCGTTCGCGTTCGCTCCAGGCGGCGATGCTCGGCATGCGCGAGCCAACAAAAAAGTCCAGGCGTTCCACAACCCTGTAGTAAAGCCTGACAAGAGCCAGGCCGCCGTGGCTGGGATGAAGGTCGGGCGTCAGTCCATGAAGGCCCGCAAGAGTTCCAAAGTCGCGGCCCGACAGGCGGCCGTTCTCCACACGGGCCGCCGAAAGCACCCGCTCGGACACCGGCTGTGCCGCCACTCCCGACAAGACCGCCCTCCAGTAGTAAACAGCAAACTGGGAGAGGGCTACGATGGAGATTGCAAATAGCATATAGGCGAACATCCCTCAGCCTCTACAGGGATTGTGTCCGGATTCACATAACGCACCAATAGCGCGATAGTACCAGCGCCATAGGACTCTCAAAGTAACGCATTGTAAACACGGGGCTTACAGGAAGTCAACGCGTGTTAAACCGGGCATCTTGCGAAAGTCGCTGCGAGGATCTATGCTCCGCCGCGCTGCTACTTTCGCCATGGGGTGAATCATTATGAAAGCTCAATTTATGATTTCCGGGTCCCTGCTGCTCTTTCTTTTTCCCTTCGCCCAAAGCGCGCGGCTGCTTGCCAATTCTTCGGATGCGCGGGAGGCTGACCGCCTGGCGATCACCAAAGTGTTCACAGAACAAACTGTCGCCTGGAATCGCGGCGATATCGATGCATTTTTGCAAGGCTACTGGCATTCGCCCGAGCTAACATTTGCAGGCAGCAGCGGCGTTGCGCGCGGCTATGACGGCGTACAGGCGCGCTACAAGAAAAACTACCCAGACCGCGCCACCATGGGCACGCTCGATTTGTCCGACCTCGAGATTCGTTTTGTAGGGCCGGATGCCGCCCTGGTCCTCGGTCGCTGGCATTTGCAACGCGCCAAGGGCGACATCGGCGGAATCGCCTCCTTGGTGGTGCAACGCTTCCCGGAGGGCTGGCGCATCATCCACGATCACACCAGCGTCGACGCTGAGACAAAATAAGAGAAAAGTCTCGATTGTGAGTGTCCCGCCGGACGGCCGTTACGCGGAAACCGAACCCGAAGGCAAAGCGGAGCCGGCGAACGACGGGTCGCCAAGCAGCGGTTTCTGCGTGCCATTCTTTGCCAGCAGCAATTGTGCAACGTTTATATAGCGCTCGCGAAATGCCCCTTCGCACCACGCAAAATAAAAATCCCACATGCGCTGGAAGCGCTCGTCAAAACCCAGTCGGCGAATCTCCTCGAGTTTTTCGAAGAATCGTTCCCGCCAGATGGCCAGCGTCCTGGCGTAATGTATGCCGAGGCTTTCAACCCCGGTGAGTGCGAGTTGGGTATTGCCTGCCAGCGAGCGGGCGATTTCGGCGACGGAGGCAAGCTCGCTCCCGGGGAAAATGTACGTCTGGATCCAGTCGACACGCTTGCGGTAGGCCGCCACTTCCTGCTCGGGTAAGGTGATGGTCTGCAGCAGCATCGAGCCGTCCGGCGCTAGCAACCGGTCACACGCGCCAAAGAATTCGTCGTAATGTTCGAAGCCCACCGCTTCGAACATTTCAATGCTCACGATTTTGTCGTACTGCCCTTCGAGCCGGCGGTAGTCCTCCATCACGAGGCGAACGTGGCCAGGCGTCAAGTCCGTGCGCGCGAGCCGCTCCTTGGCAAAATCAAATTGCGCCTGGCTGATGGTGACGGCGGTAACGTGCGCTCCAAAATACCGCGCCGCGTGTATTGCAAACGCGCCCCAGCCGCAGCCGATCTCCAAAACCCGATCGCCGGGTTCGATCTGCAGCTTGCGGCAAATGAGATCGAGCTTTTGTTCCTGGGCGGTTTCGAGGGAATCCTCGTTGCGGCGAAAATGTGCGCAGGAGTAAAGCATCTGGGGATCGAGGAAGAGCCGGTAGAAGTCATTGCCGAGATCGTAGTGGGCGCGAATATTCTTGCGGCTTCCTTCAACGGTGTTCGCCCGGAACCGATGACGAAGCCGCGAAGCCAGACCGCGCACACCGGATGCGAACTTGTAGCGCGTGTCGAAAAGCCGCAGATTTCTTACGCAAAGCCGTACGAGGGCCACAAGGTCCGGAGTAGTCCAGTCACCATCCATGTAGGATTCGCCGATGCCGATGTCCGTGCCGGAGACGGCTCGCAGAAAAAATCGTTCGTCGTGAATCACCGCCATGGCCCGCAATGCGGCGCGGGGTTCGCCAAAGGTGTAGGTTTCCTCGGGACAAACGATCTCGAGGAACCCTCCGCGAATATCTTCGAGCGAACGGAAAAACAGTCTCTTTGCGCAATTTTGCAGCCAGCGGTTCATCCGGGCAGGTTTCCTTTCGAGGTGGTGGTAGCGCGCTCACGCGCGAGCTTGGCCGGGTGAGTAAACACGGGAACTTGTTTGAGCCACAGCTTCAGAGCCTCCCAGTGGATCCCGCCTATCACGCGGAGGGTCATGAACGGGTAAGAAGCGAGAGCGCGATGCAGCTCGCGGCGCTCCCACGGGCGATGTTCGAGCTGCAGTGTGGCGTCAAAAAATGGCTTTCCTTCGGAGATGGTGTTCATGTGTGCCACCAGGCGCTCGCCCGGCGGCGTGAAAATCCAGTCGTAGTGCAGATCCATGCCCATAAAAGGCGAGACGTGCATTTGCTTCGCCGTGGTGTACCGTTTGGCCGCTGCCGATTCGCGTTCGTTCAAAGCGCTTAGCCAGTAGTTGTGGCTTTCGCCGAACGTGCTGTTCACTTCGGACATCACCAGCGTGAGTTTTCCGGCTCGGTCATAAAAATAATAGAAAGAAACGGGGTTGAACACGTAGCCGAGATAACGAAGGTGCGTGAGAAGAAAAATCTGGCCGTCGGGAAGTGTGACACCGTAGCGCGCGGCATTTTCCGTCAGGCGTTCGCGGAGCGTGCGCTGCGGATCGCCAAAGTGATCGCGCTCGCAGTAGGAAGTCCAGTTCCAGCGGTTGTAGCTCGAGAATGGGGAAACGCGCATCAACTCCGGCACGCGATCTACATCGAGGAACGCCATGTAAACCGGATAGGAAAATTCATGTGGCCGCGGCGAAAAGCGGCGATGGCGCAATTTCCCAACGTAGAGAGCCGATTCCATGGCGCTAAGCCTGAACCCCGAGTGCGCGGGCCACACGTAGCGCGGAGTTTACCCCATCTTCGTGGAATCCGTAGAGCCAATAGGCGCCGGCAAAATGGGTGCGGTTCGCGCCGCTGATTTCGCTCCACCGCTGCTGTGCGCGCAGCGAATCGAGAGTGAAAATCGGATGGTTATAAACCAATCGGCGCAAAACTTTTTCGTTGCGGATCTGGCCGTTGGCGTTGAGCGTGATGCAATAATTTTCTCGGACCGCCAAAGACTGCAAGCGATTCATGTGATACGTCATGGTGACGGGGCTGTGGCCGTTGCGCTCGTCGAGGTGCAAAAGATAGTTCCAAGAAGCGCGCGCTGCTTCGCGTCGCGGGAGCAAGGCATCGTCGGTGTGCAGGACCACCTCGTTGCTGCTGGTCGAGAAATGCTGGAGAACATCGCGCTCTGCATCGCTGGGGTTTTCCAGCAGCGGAAGGACGCGGTCGCCATTGGTCGCAAACACGACATGGTCAAAGCGCTGCTCCGGACGCTCGCCGGAAAAACGCAGCGTCACACCTTGTTCATCGCGAGCCACCCCGCGAATTTTGACATCGGTAAAAATCCGCTCCTTGAAAGGCGCGGTGATGGGAGCGATGTAGCGGCTGCACCCGCCGGGAATGGTCTTCCACTGCGGGTGGCCGTTGATCGTCAGCATGCCGTGGTTGTCGAAGAAACGGATGAGCATCGCCGCGGGAAATTCCTTGACGGCGTTCGGAGCGCAGGACCACACGGCCGCAGCCATGGGAAAAAGATAGTAGTGCCGAAACTCCTCTGTGTAGCGGTGCTCGTCGAGAAACTCGCCCAGCTTGAGACGATCCGCATCCTTGCGCTGATAAATTTGCGGAGCTTCGCGGTTGAACCGGCGCATCTCGCTGAACAATTTGTATGATCGCGCGCGCAACACATTGCGCTTTTGCGCGAAATACCCGCGCAGCCCGCGGCTGGAATATTCGTAGCCCGATTTTCGGCAGCTCACTGCGAAGGACATATCCGAATTTGTCCGCGGAACGTCCAATTCCCCAAGCAGTTTGATGAGATTCGGATAGGTGCGGTCGTTGTGGACGATAAAGCCGGTATCGACTGCAAGCGGGCCGCCGCTGGAATCGACCGTCACCGTGTGTGTGTGCCCGCCGAGGCGCGCTTCGCGCTCGAACAAAGAAACTTCGTGCTTGCGGCTGAGATAATAAGCCGCGGCAAGGCCAGAAATGCCCGATCCAATTACGGCGATACGGCTCATGAGAAATGTCCGTTGTGTAATACGTTGCGGGACTTCGTCTGGATGTGCATGGCGTGAACCGTCAAACCGCTCGAGGAGCCGCAAGGCCGTGGATTATAGGGCGTTTCCCTTCGTGCTGGCCAGACGGAAATTTAGCGCCATCATATCCAAAGGATGGGCTCGCTACGCCAGGAGTTCTACATCGGAAAGTGCCGCGCCGTCGTATTAGACTAGGGCAGCGCAAGTCGGGGATTTCCATGCGCGGTGAGAGTCCCGCGGGAGTCCTGCAGGAAAAAGGAGGAAAATCGTGAAACTTTTCCTCAAGCTGCTTTTTGGATTTATTTTTGTGTTCATGGTGGTGATGACCGTGCGCACAAGCATGCAGGTGAGTTTGTGGAGCGCGTTGCCGGCGTTTGCAGTAAGCCCCTGGTCCATGGCCACTTTGTATGACGCGTATTTCGGTTTCCTGACGTTTTTCTGCTGGCTGGCCTGGCGCGAGAAATCGCTGCTCGTGAAAATTGTCTGGTTCGTGCTGATCATGGCCGGCGGAAACATCGCCATGTCGCTGTACGTGTTGATCCAACTGTTTCAACTCAAAGCGGAAGAAAGCGTTTCGGCGCTCTTCCGCCAAAAGGCCGCATGAAAGAAGGATTTTTTTACCGCAGGCTGGTCCGCCCGGTACTCGAACTGCTCAAGCAGGGCGTGACGCCGGAAAAGATTGCGCTCAGCCTCGCTCTCGGCGCGGCGCTGGGAGTATTTCCCGCGCTTGGTTGGACCACTGGCTTGTGCGCGATTGCGGCGCTCGTCCTGCGGCTGAATCTGCCCGCGATTCAAATCGTGAATTACTTCATGTATCCCGCGCAGATTGCGCTGCTCATTCCTTTTTTCCGGCTCGGAGAGAAGCTCTTTCGCGCGCCGCATTTGCCCATTTCTGTTCCGCAGATGTATGCGATGATTCGCGTCAGCATGTGGGACGCGATTCGCGCGCTGTGGACCACCACTTGGCACGCGATCATCGTGTGGATGCTGATCGCGCCTTTTTTTGTGGCGCTGGCCTACGCGATTCTCGCGCCCCTCCTGCGGCGCGTGCTGCGCCGCCAAGTGAAACAAACCGCGGAGGCTTTCTGATGTTTTTGGAAGGACTGCATCTTGCTTTGGTCGGAGCCGCGATTGTCGGCGGCATGATGCTAATACTATGGGGTATTCATTTACTGATTCACAATGCGGCGATCGTGGATGTGGGCTGGGCGCTGGGTCTGGGCCTTCTTGGAATTTATTATGCCTGGGCTGGTCCCGGCTATCACGCGCGCAAATGGGCCCTCGCCACCATGGCGGGCTTTTGGGGATTACGCCTGGCAGGCTATCTTCTTTTTACGCGCGTGATTGGCCAGCCCGAAGAAGGGCGCTACGTGCAACTCCGCAACGACTGGAAAACAAACCTGCCGCTGCGCTTTCTCTTCTTCTTTGAGTTTCAGGCGCTGCTTGACGTCGCGCTCTCGATGCCGTTTCTGCTGGCCTGCCTGGACACGCGAGAGCCGCTTGGAATTCTGGAAAAAGTCGGTGCCGGTATTTGGCTGTTGGGAATTCTCGGCGAAGCGCTCGCCGACCAGCAGCTCAATGCCTTCAAGAAAAATCCCAAGAACAAAGGGAAGACTTGCCGCGCCGGGCTTTGGAACTATTCGCGGCACCCCAATTATTTCTTTGAGTGGCTGATCTGGGTGGGTTACGCAACGTTTGCGATTGGCTCACCGTGGGGCTGGATCGGGCTGATTTCGCCGGCGCTGATTTTGTACTTCTTGCTTGGCGTCACGGGGATACCGGCCACCGAAGCGCAATCGCTGCGCAGCCGCGGTGACGAGTACCGCGCTTACCAGCGCAGGACCAGCGCGTTTGTTCCCTGGTTTCCGAAGAAGGAGAAAGCATGACGACGGCGACGGAGCGCGAAGCGTCGCACGAGAATTGGCTGCCCGCGGCGCAAGATCAACCCGAGAAGCGCTTCTGGTATGAGCCGCTGTTGGAAAGCGGCCTGGTGCCGGATGCGCTGATCCGCGCCGCGATCCGCAAAATGCTGCGCGAACGCCTGCGCGAAGAAGATCGCGGAAGTGAAGAAGCGAATCGAGCGCGGTTGCTCGCATTCGTGGAAGAAATGAAGCAAAGCCCGATTGCGCTGCGCACGGATTCCGCGAACGCGCAGCACTATGAAGTGCCGGTGGCATTTTTCGAGCACGTGCTCGGTCCACGGCTGAAATACAGCTCTGCCTACTATGCCGATGGCTGCAAATCGCTCGGCGAAGCGGAAAAGGCCATGTTGCGGCTCACTTGCGAGCGGGCGCAGCTTGCCGATGGACAAAATGTTTTGGAGCTGGGCTGCGGCTGGGGCTCGCTGACGCTTTGGATGGCGGAGCAATTTCCAAACAGCCGGATTACGGGTGTCTCGAACTCGGCATCGCAGCGCGCCTTCATCGAAGCGCGCGCGGCGGAGCGCGGATTAAAGAATGTGCGCATCATTACTGCGGACATGAATGTATTTACCACCGATGGACACTACGACCGCGTGGTGTCCGTCGAAATGTTCGAGCACATGCGAAACTGGGAGGCGCTCCTGGCGCGCATTTCTGGCTGGCTCAAGCCCGACGGCAAAATGTTCATGCACATTTTCACGCACTCGCGATTTGCATATCCGTTTGAGGTGCGCAGCGCGGGCGACTGGATGGCGCAGCATTTCTTCACTGGCGGCGTGATGCCCAGCGACAATCTGCTGACGCATTTTGACCGGCACCTGCGCGTTGCCGAGCATTGGCGCGTCAACGGCACGCATTATCAGAAAACGTCCGAAGCGTGGCTCGCCAATATGGACAAGGAAGAAACTCGCTTGCTGCCTTTGCTGGCCGCGACCTATGGCGCAGGCAAGGCCAAACGCTGGTGGTCAAGGTGGCGAATTTTCTTCATGGCTTGCGCGGAGTTGTGGGGCTACCGCCGCGGTTCCGAGTGGATCGTTTCTCACTACCTTCTGCAAAGGTCTGATTTTGGCCAATGCTAGTGGAGCGGCGTAATAAACCCAAGCTAGGTCCAGTGTTCGGCTTTCTCATTCTGTCTTTTCTTGGGTTCGCGGTGTTCATCCTCTTACAGAGGATGGCGCTTCCTTCGTATGAAGCTTCAGCGATTGGCTCATTGATCAGCTTGTCCGACTCCGCGCGCGAATACGCTAATGCACATCGCGAATATGGATACCCGGCAAATTGGAATGAGCTTACGTCACGACGTTCTCAGGTCGTCGACTCTACACTGGCCAGCGGCAAGAAGAACAAATACGCCTTCAAATATGTTCCCCATTCCCTAGAGGGTGGACATAGGGTTGACGCCTACTACATCCAGGCTGATCCATTTCCTCCAAACAAATACTTGAATCACTTCTTTATTGATCAGACGGGAATTATTCGCTACGCCACAAATAGTCCGGCAACGAGCGGCAGCGAGCCTCGATAGCAAAGTCAAAGGCTATAGGATGTCTAGAATCTCTTCGTATCGCTTGAACGGCGGAATGAGATACGCGCCGGCGAGTTCGGTGCGCGACCACGCCAGCATCTTGCGGGCGACGTCGAAGCCGCGGTCACGTGCGGCGGCGCCGGCTTCTTCCATGGACTTCAAGACGGGCTGGGGGATGACGATGCCGGGGACTTCGTTGTTCAGGCGCAGCGCTTGCTTGTAACTGTTGAGCGGCCAGATGCCGATGCATACGGGAATCGGCGGCTTGCCACCGAGTTTCTTCAAGAAGGCGTACCAATGCTCGGGATCGAAAAGCGGTTGAGTCATTGCAAAGTGTGCGCCGGCTTCGACCTTGGCATGAAAGCGCGCAATCTCATCGTCGAGATCGTCGGAGACGGGATTGAGCGCCACGCCGATCGTGAAATTCGTCGCGCCACCCAGCGTTTTTCCAGCCCAATCGGTTCCTTGATTTAGGCGGTGAAGAACCTTTACCAGCCCCACGGAATCGACTTCGTAGACGCCGCTGGTATCTGGATAATCGCCGACAGACGGCGGATCGCCGGTGATAGCCAGCACATTGCGCACGCCGCCGACGGTCCAGGCGCCGAGAAGCATGGCTTGCAGGCCGATGATGTTCTGATCGCGGCTGGTGAGATGCGGCACGGTTTCGATACCGCGTGCTTCGAGCGCTCCAGCGACAATGAGCGCGTCCATGCCAACGCGAGCCATGGCGCCGCTGTTAATGTCGATGGCGTGGACCTTTCCCGAGGCCATGACCTTGTCGACTTGTTCGAAAATGCGGTCGAGCGAAAGGCCTTTGGGCGGATCGATTTCCAGGCAGACGGTAAATTCCTTGGCCTGCAATTTTTTCCAGAATTTGCTTTCTGGCTCGCGCTCGGCAGCCCGGGCGACGGGCTTCGCGACGGTTTCGACGGAGTGGGCCACGGCGGTGGACTTCGTGGGGTGCAGTGACTTTACGGCTTCGGCCATGGCGCGAATGTGATCGGGAGTAGTGCCGCAGCAGCCGCCAAGAATACGCACGCCGAGCGCCGCGGCTTCGCGGGCAAACAGCGCGAAATATTCCGGAGAAGACTTGGGATAGACGATGCGGTCGCCTTCGCGCTTGGGGAAACCCGCGTTGGGCATGCCGCTGACGCGCAAATCGTCGACGGCAGCGAGTTGCTGCAAGATGGGGAGAAGCGCTTGCGGGCCAAGCGTACAATTCGCGCCGATGACCTGGACGTTCTTGTTTTTGAGTTGCGCGGCGGCATCGGCGGGGCGCACGTCGCCGTAGGTTGTGCCTTCTTCCGAGTAGGTAAGCTGCGCGACGATAGGCAGTCCGGAAAAAGAGCGAATGGCATCGACCGCGATCAGCAACTCTTCAAGGTAGGAAAAGGTTTCGAGAATGTAGAGATCGACGCCGCGTTCTTCGAGAGCGAGTGCCTGCTCGTGGAAAACGTCCAGTATTTCATCCGGCGAGGGATGGCGCGACTGCACGCCAAGACCGAGCGGGCCGATGGACCCGGCGATTAAAACTTCACGTGAGGCCGACTCGCGCGCTTCGCGGGCAATTTTTACGCCGCGGCTGTTGAGGCGCTGGACTTCGTCGGCGAGACCCAAGGGCGCGAGCTTGAAGCGGTTGGCGCCGAACGTGTTGGTCTCAATGATTTGCGCGCCGGCCTGAATGTAGGCTTGGTGAACGCGAAAGACGGCCTCCGGCTCGGTGGCATTTACTTCGTCGAAGCAGCGCTGCGCGCCCACGGATTCGTGCAGCATGGAACCCATGGCGCCATCGGCGACGAGGATGGAGTCTTTCAGTTGCTCGTTGAAATCATGAATCTTCACAGTTTCATTTTCCTGTCAGCTAAAATCGCGGCGAGGAATAAAGCGCTCAGCGTTTTTGTTCCATGAGGCTGGCGACGGTGCTCATCAAGTCGTACTTGGTGAGGATCTCGAAGCGCGCGTTGCCCATCTCGACGAAAACCGCGGGATTTTCGTGGCTGAGGATGTGCGTGACGCGCTCGACGGGCGAGGTGCCGGGAATTTGCGGCATGGGCTTGCTCATCACTTCGCGGACCACGAGCTTGCGCAGGTCCTTGCCTTGCAGCGCGAGATTGAGGATCTGGTCTTCGTAAATCGTGCCGATGGGGATGTTTTCCTCGAACACGGGAATCTGCGAAATGTCCTGCTCCTGCATGGTTTTCAGCGCGTGAAAGACGGTTTGATAAGGACGCGCGATGATCAATTCACGAACTTTTCCGGCGGCGTGCTTGGCGGTGACGACTTCGGCGGCGGTGATGGCCACGGCGGTGTCCACGTAGCCGCGTTCGCGCATCCACTCGTCGTTGTAGACCTTGCTGAGATAGCGCATGCCAGTATCCGGCAGAAGCGCGACGATGAACGCATCCGGCCCGAGATCTTTTGCGAGGCGCAACGTAGCGGAAATGCAGCCGCCGCCGGAACCGCCTGTAAAAAGACCTTCCAATTTCACGAGACGCCGCGCGACGACAAAGCACTCCTCGTCGTTCACCTGGAAAATGTCGTCGAGAATCTTCAAGTTCATCGTGGTGGGAAAAAAATCTTCGCCGATGCCTTCGACCACGTAAGACTTGGCTTTGATGGTTTCCCCGCGCTTGACGAAGTCGTAGTACAGCGAGCCATAGGGGTCGACGCCGATGATCTTGACGCTGGGATTTTTTTCCTTCAAAAATTTCCCGGCGCCGCTGATGGTGCCGCCGGTGCCCACGCCGCAGACGAAATGCGTGATCTTGCCTTCCGTGTCTTCCCAGATTTCCGGGCCAGTGGTGCGGTAGTGGGCCTCGGGATTCATTGGATTCTCGTACTGATTGGGATAGAAGGAATTGGGGATTTCGCGGGCGAGTTTTTTGGCCACGGAATAGTAGCTGCGGGGATCGTCAGGCTCGACGGCGGTAGGGCAAACAATCACTTCAGCGCCAAGAGCTTTGAGAAGATCGACTTTTTCTTTGGACTGCTTGTCGGTGATGGTGAAGACCATCTTGTAGCCGCGCACCGCCGCGACCAGCGCCAGGCCCATCCCGGTGTTTCCCGAAGTGCCTTCGATGATGGTGCCGCCGGGCTTGAGCAGGCCCTTTTTCTCGGCGTCATCAATCATGGAGATGCCAATGCGGTCTTTGACCGAGCCGCCGGGGTTGGTGTATTCGGCCTTCACATAAATCTGCGGCTTCAAGCCCTGATTGATGCGGTTCAGGCGGATGAGGGGTGTGTGCCCCACCGCTTCCAGAATGTTGTTGCACTTCATGCGCTGTCTCGTTTTCTCCGCCGGAATTTCACCAGTTTAGCATCTTCGCGAAGCGTTCGGATACACGCGGGGGAGGGGAGTGTCGCGATTCGTTGCAGGGGCTCTGCGGAGTATGGGGCGCTAATCCTTGACCTTGTGAACCCGCTCTTGGGTAGCCGCACCAAACTCCGAAACATTTTGTGCTTCCCTTATGCATTGACAGGAGTCTAAGCTATGGTCCTGTCACTTATCGACAGGAGAGCTCAATGGCCAAACCGACCGACTTAGTGCAAGGTACCTTGGACCTGCTGATCCTCAAGACGCTAGCTCTGCAACCGATGCACGGCTGGGGCATTGCGCAGCGCATCCGCCAGGTTTCCGGGGAGGTTCTGCAGGTCAATCAAGGTGCCCTTTATCCCGCGCTACATCGCCTGGAGCAACAGGGCTGGATTCGCGCCAAATGGGGAGAATCGGAAAACAATCGCCGCGCCAAGTTCTATTCACTCACGCCAGACGGCGCAAAGTATCTGCGCCAGGAGCAAGCGCAATGGAAGCGGCTTTCTTTGGCCATTGAGTTGGTGTTAGACACGCCATAAGGAGCGAAATGCATGCGTTGGTATTACAAATTGCCGCTTCGCCTGCAGTCGATTTTTCACAAGAACCGGGCTGAGCTGGACCTCAGCGAGGAACTCCAGTTTCATTTGCAAAACCAAATTGACGAATATGTCGCGCAGGGAATGAATCCGAAAGAAGCTCGGCACGCCGCGCTACGCTCGCTGGGCGGTATCGAGCAAGCGAAGAAGGAATGTCGCGACGCGCGCAAGGTGAACTTAATCGAGAATTTCCTGCAAGACGTTCGCTTCGGTCTCCGCATGCTCCGCCGCAGCCCGGGATTTTCGCTGCTGGCGATTTTGTGCCTTACGCTGGGCATCGGCGCCAACGCCGCCGTCTTCAGCTGGATCGAAGGCATCCTTTTCCGCCCCTATCCCGCCGTCGCGCACCAGGAGCGCCTCGTCGCCATCGGCGGCACCTCACGTGACGAACCCCGGGGAACCCCGCTCTCCTGGCCCGATTTCCAGGACCTCCAGCGAAGCTGCACCCTCTGCGAGACGCTCTTCGTCAGCAAAATCACCGGCACCACGCTCAGCATCGGCGATCGTGCCGAGCGCACCACGGGCAGCATCGTCTCCGCCAACTACTTCGACGCCATCGGCGTTCCCCCCATGCTCGGCCGCGGCTTCCTTCCCGGCGAAGACCAGGGGCAAAGCGCGCACCCCGTCGCCGTGATCAGCTATCAACTGTGGCAAGGGCGCTTCCGCGGCGATCCGCAAATTGTCGGCAAGACGCAGCGCCTCAACGGCGTCATGCACACCATCGTCGGCGTCGCCCCCGAAGGCTTTTACGGCACCTTCGTCGGTTGGGGCATGAACTTCTGGGTGCCCGCCTCCATGGAGGACATCTTCGAATCCGGCGGCTACAAGCTCGAAGATCGCGGCGCGCGCTGGATCGAAGCCTACGCGCGCCTCAAGCCCGGCGTCACCTTCGCCCAGGCTCAGCAGGAATTCGCCGCAATCTCCGGCTTCCTCGAAGCCGAGTATCCTGCCACCAATCGCGGCCGCGCCGTTCGATTCTGGCCTTTGTGGCAAACGCCCTT
>Ga0210384_10000374_pt1 | contig 68819 bp, 57 predicted proteins | sample IncBWH2MmetaG_FD_160574 | JGI IMG/M metagenome (GOLD analysis project Ga0210384, IMG submission 160574) | Forest soil microbial communities from Barre Woods Harvard Forest LTER site, Petersham, Massachusetts, United States - Inc-BW-H-2-M | ecosystem: Environmental > Terrestrial > Soil >... | reverse complement strand
TGGCCCGCGTCGAAAGTGACGCGGCTCACTTCGCGCGGCTTCTCGGGGTCGGAAATATCGAGCACGGTTAAGCTGTGAGTCTCCGGCACAGTTGCCAGCCACCAGTGCCCGATGCGCAGAGGCACGCCACAGTCGCCGCCGGGGAAGCTGTAAACGAAGCGGAGCGAAGGATTGTCGCTGTCCACACCGCGCATCAGGTAAAGGCCGCAAGAGAACGTATGCACCAGCACGCTCTTGCCATCGTCGAGCAGGCGAGGTTCGCCGGGATAGTATTGCTCGTCGCCACGCGGACCGGGCGGAAGTACCAGCGTGCGTAACACGCGCAGGGTTGAGAACTGCCACACCTGAACCGCACGGCTCTTGCCGTCCATGTCATGCATCGCGGTATTCGTCGAGACAACTCGGTCAGCCGCCGTCAACAACTCGACGCTGTACGGTCGAATGAGCTCGCCCGCGGCAGTTGCGTCTTGGGCGCTGCCCGCGCGGAGCAGGTGGCCGTCGTTGTCGATCTCCAGCAGGCCGCCGCCCTCCGCTTTCGGCCCATGCCCTCCACGATACTGGAAGGTGGCTAACACGTTCCCGTTGGGCAGCCGGAAGTAAGTATGGGGATGCATGTATCCGTCAAGGTCGCCGAAGGACGCTACGATATGGGGCTTGAGGGGGTCGCGCAGGTCGAAGACCCAGGTGCGGCCGGCCTCGAAGCCGTTGGCCATGAGCAGGCCGCCAGCGGGCATCTCGATCTCGGTGTGATGCGGGACCGAGCCTGCGACTCCGGTGGGCGCAGTGGCAACCACCTGTCCGTAGACCGGGGAGCCGGGATCAGCATCAATCACTGCCAGGAAGTCGCTTGCCTTTTTGTCGTCGTCACCGCACCAGGCGAAGAGATAGGAGTGATTTTTCCCGGCGGCGACCCTCAGGGTGCATCCGAGCAGCAGCGCAATGAGCAACAATCTGTGGCGCATAGGTGGGCGTCATTGTAGCAGGGATGTCACGGTTGATTTCGAAAACGCCCGGCAGGTGGAGCGAGGCTCGCCTCCTGTGAGCTGCGTGGGTTTGTACCGCTTGTCGAAGGTCAGCCAATGCTGTTATGGTTTCGCGGTTCGCTGTTTTCGGGCTTTGTGGCTCGGGGGTAAGTGGCGGGAAGGAACGCGGATTGGGGGGTGGGGTTTTCCTCGCAATCCATCTTTAGCCGCCCATCCGTACTTCAAGGGGAAAGAGATTAATTGCTTGTCCGGCACTGAGCTAAAAGGAGATCTGACCGACGTTGCGGTGTTGTCGGCGATCCGCTCGGGTGACGAGAGGGGGATGGCGGCTCTGTATGACCGTTATTCTGCGGTCGTCTACTCAGTCGCACTTCGTGTGCTGGGCGACACGGGCGCGGCCGAGGACGTGTTGCAGGAAGTGTTTATGCAATTGTGGCGCAACCCGGGGTTATTTGATTCCAGCCGTGGGAGGCTGGGGCCCTGGCTGGCGGTGATTGCGCGGCATCGGGCGATTGATGGGCTGAGGAAGAGGCGTCCGGAAACAGATATTGCCGGTGTTGTGGTTTCAGTCGAACCCGATCTGGCTGGCGATGCGGAGAGGGCGCGGGCGATGGAGAAAGTGCGGGGCACATTGGGGGCGATGCCTTCGGCGCAGCGGCAGGCGTTGGAGATGGCCTATTTCGAGGGACTCTCGCACAGCGAGATTTCGGCTAAGACAGGAGAGCCGTTGGGAACGATCAAGACACGCATTCGATCGGGATTACTGGCGCTGCGCAAGGCTTTTGCGACATGAGCGTACACGAACAATTCGCGGAGGATCTCTCGCTGCACGCTCTTGGCGTGTTGGAGGGTGAGGAGCGCGCGGCGCTGGAGAAGCATCTGGAAGGGTGCGCTGGTTGCCGCCGCGAGTTGGAGCAATTGCGCGGGGACATGGCGTTGATGGCTTTGTCGACGGCAGGGCCGGTGCCACCGCGGCGGGCTCGTCAGCGTTTATTGGAGGCAGTGGGGCGAGAACCGCGACGGGCGGCGGCTCCTGCTCGGTGGGGTTGGTGGGTTCTCGTGCCGTGGTTTGCGGCGGCGGCATTGGCAGTCGGGTTGGTAGTTTTGTGGCTGCAGAATTCGGATTTGCAGCGGCGGATTGCTAGCTTGCAGAATCAGTCGGCCCAACAACTGGCAGAACTTCGACAAGCTCGGGAAGTGGTGTCCACGCTTACGGCCACCGATGCGATGCGGGTGACGCTGGTCGCGGCTAAGACTCCGCCTCAGCCGCAAGGCAAGGCCATTTACGTTCGCGATCGGTCCAGCTTGATTTTCCTGGCCAGCAACTTCCAGCCGCTGCCTCCGCAGAAAGCTTACGAATTATGGTTGATTCCCACCAGCGGGGCACCGATCGCTGCCGGAGTCTTCAAACCGGATGCGCATGGCAGCGCTACCGTGATCAATCCTCCGCTGCCCGCGGGCGTGCAGGCCAAGGCTTTTGCAATCACGGTCGAACCTGAGAGCGGGTCGTCAGCTCCCACCCTGCCCGTCCTTATGATCGGTCTAGGAGAGTAGGGCTTCTAGATGATCGGTCTAGGAGAGTAGGGCTTCTAGCCGAAATTGACTCTCTTTGCTCGACTGCCCGGAGGTGGCGTCCGGGGCTACTGTGCGTCGCATGATCTGCGGTTGCTGTATACTGGCCCGCCTGTTTGAACTGAACTGCTGGTGCGGGAGGCAACCGAGTGGCAGTGGTTCCACATACGTCCAGTCAGCACGCTGCAACAACTGAGGTCAAGCTGGCAAATCACACCCGCCACCAGATCGCCCTACGACTGCTTCCCTTTCTTTTTGTCCTCTACATCATCAATTATCTGGATCGCACCAGCGTGGCCTATGCTGCGATCGGGATGTCACGGACGCTGGGATTCAGCGACCGCGTGTTAGGCCTAGGCGCGGGCATCTTCTTTCCCACTTATGTCGCGTTGCAGATTCCCGGAGCGCTCATGGTGGAACGTTGGAGCGCCCGGCGTTGCATTACCGTGATCATGATTTTGTGGGGATTGTTGACCGTGCTGACCGGACTGGTACACACCCCTGGCCAACTCTATGGCGCACGCCTGCTGCTGGGCGCCGCGGAGGCTGGTTTTTTTCCGGGCGTCGTTGTCTACCTGAGTCACTGGTTCATTCGCGAGGATCGCGCCAAAGCGGGCAGCAACTTTATGGCGGCCATTCCGCTGTCGTTTATTGTGGGATCGCCGCTTGCAGGATGGATTCTTGGCCACCCCTGGCTGGGCTTGGACGGTTGGCGCTGGTTATTTGTTCTCGAAGGGATGCCGGCAGTGCTGCTGGGTGGGTTTGCGTTCTTCTATCTAACGGACTGGCCGAAAGACGCCACTTGGCTTACTTCGGAACAGCGAGGTTGGATTGACCGAAAACTGGAGGAGGAAAAGCCGGCTGGGAAAGGATCGATCACGGTGTGGCAGGCGCTGCGTTTTCGTCCAATCCTGCTTTTGGCCTCGGTAGCCTTTTTCCAATACTTCGTTTTCTACACGGTAGCTTTCTGGCTGCCCACGATGCTAAAAAGGCAATCCGGCTTGTCGGATGTGCGGGTCGGCCTGCTGGGTACTGTGCCGTACGTGGCGACACTGGCCGCCATGCTGATCAACGGATGGCATTCGGACAAGACGGGCGAACGACGCTGGCACTCGGCCGTTCCACTGTTCATCGCAGGGGTAACATTGTTTGGCTTGATCGCCCTGCCTGCCTCCACGCGACTCTCGGTTGTGCTTTTTACTCTGCTGTGCAGCACCGAAGCTTTCCTGCCGGTGTTCTGGGCGATGCCTACTGAGATTCTGAGCGAATCGGCTGCTGCTGCAGGTGTGGGACTGGTGAACGCTGTCGGCAGCGTCGCGGGTTTTGCCGGCCCTTTTGCCTTTGGTTACCTGAACAGCCGGACGGGATCGTTTTCGGCCGGATTGGCGCTGATGATGGTGTGCGCGATCGTTGGCGGGTTGCTGGTGCTGCGGGTTCCTGCGGTGCGGGTTTCGGGGGATCTTGCACTCTCCTAAACGGTCCCTGTTTCTACAAGGGTCACATTTCAGAACGAACATCGCCAAAGGGTTACGAGGGAATCGGGGCTGATCCGCCAAACCAGGCGAGTCAGCCCTCGTGGGATGTACGATCGTGGAGAAGCCTATTTGTGCTTGTCCTTGTAGATGCTCTTGCTGATGCGGTTCTGCTGCCGGTTGATCCCTTTTTGTTCCGCCTTGGTCAGGTGGCCATCGTGAGCAGCCATATCTTTTTGCTCACGGCTCTGCACGTTGGCTTCGCGTTTCTCCAGATTGGCGGTTTGTTTCGGGCTCAGAGAGCCGCTCTTGACGCCGTTGGCAATGCGATTTTGCTGACGGGTCTCGCGACCGTTTACCTGATTCACCCGGGGATGGCCAGGATCGACCGCGCCAGGTCCAGCGCCTGATGTTGGAGTGGTTGTGGTTTGGGCAACGGCGGAACCCGCAAACATGAGGCCCCCGACTGCCAGAATTAAAAGCGAGTTCGAGATTTTGTTGATCATATCGGTGCAAACCCCCAGCGAAGAGAGTAGTTCTCGGCTTTCGCATTCGGCGAGTTACGAAGGTGAGGGATGTTTGGTTACCCGCGAAAATCAATGCTCGCTCTGACAGATCTGTCCTGTCGACCTCGCTTAAAATATCAGCGCGCTGCAGATTCCGTGATTCGATTGTCAGCTGATTTTCACAATAACTTGACACGTTCGTGTCAAGTTTGTCGCTCTTATAGATGAGACTCGAGACGATCTTTGGGACGAGGAGGCAGTCATGGACTCAAACTATTTGGTCCTGTGCGGGATGGTCTGGGCACAATTCGGTCAGGAAGATGCCGGACGCGAGCTGATCCGGGCACTGGCTTCCTCGGACGAAATAGTGCGCGTGCTGGCGCGCACCATGCTGGAGCAAGCTGGGGGAGGCTCGAAGGAGTTGATCGGACAGGCGCTGGCGGAAGACGCGATATCGGTGAGCATGGCGAGCCTATGCGGCTTTGAACAGAGCCAGCGGTCGAAACTCAAGAGCTGGGACGGGGGTGTGTGGTTTCCGGCGGCGTCGGCTTAGAACGCACCTTGTCCATGCCTGCCTGAGCCCTGACACATGCGCGAAGACTTTTTCACGGGACCACAGACGACTTCGCGGCGGCTTCCGCGTTCTTCAGCATTTGGTCCAGCGCAGGGCGATCAAATTCCTTTCCCGCCAGGAACACCTTGGAGATTTTCGTGGTGTTGTGAATATCAGCAAATGGATCGGCGTCGAGCAAAACCAGACTCGCGATCTTTCCCGTTTCAATCGTCCCCAAGTCCTTTTCCATTCCTAAGAAACGGGCGGGGTTGATTGTCGCTGTTTGTAGCGATTCCATAGGAGTCAACCCCGCTCGGACGAGCAGCGCAAGTTCGTCGTGCAGGGAGAATCCAGCATAGACATACGGTTGGACCCACCCTGCATCGGTCCCCGCCAGCAAAGGAACGCCAGCTCGGTGCACCGCGCCCACTATTTGAACCTTTCGTTCAAAGGACTTGCTTTTGATAGCGGCACCTTCCGAGGCTGCTTCGCTCCACCGCTTTTGAACAGCCGGAGGGATGTATTTCAGCCGGGGATCAGTAGTCACCCGGACATCAAAAATCTCGGAATCCTGCAAGACCGCGGTAAAAGTCGGGACTAGCCAAGTTCCGTTCTTGGCAAGATGGGCGAATACATTCGCAGCTTTATGCTCATCGTAAGATGAGGCCGCCTCGTCCAACTCGAGGCGTATTCGTTCTGATCCGGGCAGATTGACCCCGCCCTTTAGCATCTCAGACCGCAGTTCCTCCTCGCGACTCGAGCAGGAGAGATAGATACCCCAAAGGTGCTCCATGCTCTTCTGCCCGGCATCAGAGGCTTCGAGCGCCGACACCGAAAATGGTACGTGCCCGGAAAATGGAATGTTCTGTTTGTTGGCTTCGTCAACGATGGCCAGGAAGGAATCGCGAGACAGGTTGGAATAGACCTTAATAAAGTCAGCGCCGCCGTTTTTGAGCCGCCGCACGGTTTCCCGACCCTCTTCAGCTGTAGTGATCGCAAGAAAGTGTGGCCGTGTTGGCTTCGGGCGCCCATCGAGGATGGGCCCAGCGGCAACGATGCGGGGTCCAAGCCGCGAACCGTTTGCGGTCTGTTGGCGCAGGTGCTCGATTTCCGCCAAAGGCATCGTCGTCCCCATGTCTCGAATCCCCAGGACGCCGTTGGCTACGAAGATAGGAAACATGCTATCCAGCCTCTCCGCGACCACAGAATGAACGTGCATATCCCACAGCCCGGGAATCAAATACTTGCCTCGACCGCCCACTACCTTCGCACCCCTTGGTAGCTTTTTCCCTTTGCTGTCTCTTACTTCCGAAATCCGGTCACCCTGGATACTGACAGTGCGGTCTTGCATCTCTTTGCCAGCTTCCGTGTCGATGACCGTCACGTGGGTGATGTAGGTTGCGCCGCTTGGTGGAATGACGGTCGCTGGTTTCTCTTGTGCGATCGAAACTGCGCACATTTGAACGAACACGACAAGTGACAGACAAAGCTTGGCTCTCATTGGACTCTCCAGAACGGCGCCAATTGTACTTGTATTAGCGAAACCGAACTGCACGAATGCACCACCTGAGGGACGTGGCCTTACGCGCCGCCGGTGCCGACCACGTTGCGATAGATCTCCAGTTGTCGCCTACGCGGAAGCTAACGTTTAGAAACTGCTGCACCTCTATCATCCACAGGTTTGAACATCAGTTCTATCCCAAACCCGCTCGTCCACGCGGAGTGTTCATGAAGGCCGCCTCGGTAGCCCGTTACGCCTCTTCGCTTTCTGTCAACTTCGAGATCACGTTGAAATCTTCCAGCGTGGTCATGTCGCCTTTCACTTCCCCGCTCGTAGCCAGTTCGCGCAGGAGGCGGCGCATGATCTTGCCGCTGCGAGTTTTGGGCAGCATGTCGGTGAAGCGGATGTCGTCGGGCTTGGCCATGGCGCCAATTTCTTTGGCCACCCAGCGGCGCAGTTCCTCTTTCAGTTCCGGGGTGGGTTGTCGGCCTTGCTGGAGCGTAACGAACGCCGATATGGCCTGGCCTTTTAGATCATCTGGGCGGCCCACTACGGCCGCTTCCGCCACTGCTTCATGTGCGACCAGAGCGGACTCTACCTCCATCGTGCTCAGGCGATGGCCGGACACGTTGATGACGTCATCGACGCGGCCCATGATCCAGAAATACCCGTCTTTGTCTTTGCGCGCGCCGTCGCCAGTGAAGTACGCGCCCGGAATTTGCGACCAGTACTGCTTCACATACCGGTCGGGATCGCCATAGATCGTGCGCAGCATGCCCGGCCAGGGCTGTCGGATAATCAGAAATCCTCCCGAGCCGTCGGGCACGGGCTTGCCGTTCATGTCCACAACCTCGGGCACGATTCCGGGGAACGGGCGCGTGGCCGAACCCGGCTTGGCGCCTACTGCTCCGGGTAAGGGGGTGATCATGATTTGTCCGGTTTCGGTTTGCCACCAGGTGTCAACGATGGGGCACTTTTCGTGGCCGATAACTTCGCGATACCACATCCAAGCTTCGGGATTGATGGGCTCCCCGACGGTCCCGAGCAGGCGCAGGCTGTTGAGGCGGTGTTTCCTCGGCCACTGTTCGCCCCACTTGATGAAGGTCCGGATCGCTGTCGGCGCAGTATAGAGGATATTCACCTGGTGCCGGTCGATGATGCTCCAGAAGCGGTCAGGCTCCGGGCAATTGGGCGCGCCTTCGTACATAAGGCTGGTGGCGCCGTTCTGCAGCGGTCCGTAGACGATATAGCTGTGGCCGGTCACCCATCCGATGTCAGCCGTGCACCAGTACGTATCTTCTTCCTTGAGATCGAATACCCACTTGGTAGTGATGTAAGTGGCGACCGAATAGCCGCCCGTCGTGTGGACCACGCCTTTGGGCTTTCCGGTTGTCCCCGACGTATAAAGGATATAGAGGGGATGTTCGGCGTCGAGCGGTTCGGCCGGACACTCATCGGAGACGGAAGCCATCAGTTCGTGCCACCAGTGATCGCGCCCCGCCTGCATGTGGATTGGCGAACCAGTCCGCTGGTAGACGATTACGTGCTTTACCGATGGACAGGACTTCAGCGCCTCTTCGACGGCGGGGAATAGTTTGACCTCCGAGCCTCGGCGATAGGATCCGTCCTGCGTGATCACGGCTACCGCCTGTGAATCATGGATACGGTCGACCAGCGCATTGGCGGCAAATCCGCCAAACACCACGGTATGCGGCGTTCCGATGCGTGCACAAGCCAGCATGGCGACCGGGAGCTCCGGGGTCATGCCCATGTAGATGGCGACCCGGTCGCCTTTTTTGACCCCGAGCGATTTCAGCACATTGGCGAACTTCTGCACTTCGCGATGCAGTTGCTGATAGGTAAAGGTGCGTACTTCGCCGGGTTCGCTTTCCCAGATGAGTGCCGCCTTGTTCTTGCGCCAGGTTTGCACATGGCGATCCAGGCAGTTGTAGGACAAGTTGATCTGGCCGCCTACAAACCACTTCGCCCAAGGGTTATTCCACTCCAAAACTTTGTCCCACTTCCTGAACCAGTGCAATTCTTCCGCAATGCTTCCCCAGAACTTTTCGGGATACTCCACCGATTCGCGATAGATACGCTCGTAGTCTTCCAGACTCTTGATGTGAGCCTCTTTACGGAAATGCTCGGGGCATTCAAACCTGCGTTGCTCCTGCAAGACGGAATCAATGTTGGTGTCAGGAGTAGGTATGGAGGCTTTTTCTGCCATGCTTGTTCCTCGCGAGGGTGTGGACTCTGCAAAAGCTGAGCCGCACCGAATTCTACAGCGGAGAGGGAGTTCTTGTCAGGGGCGTGCGAATATTCGCAGATTCAGAGCCTATTTTGAACTCTCTAGAATGTTCCGCCGTCGATGGACAAATTCTGTCCGTCGCGGAAATTAGGCAGAGCATTTGACGCTGGGAAAGCGGCGTAAGTGATCCAGACGATGAGAGCCAAGCTGTATGCGACGACGTTAAGCAAGTTCAGGTTGGTCTGATGGGTTGTGCCACCTGACAACAGCGGAAAGGCAAGAAGTTCGACACCCGCGAACCAGCCGTAACCGAGCGCGATACCTATGTTTTGCTGTCGCCAGGAAACCCCCAGGGAACGGGAGCACATTAAAAGAAAAAGGATCAACGCGCATTGCGTAAAACGCACGCTCCGCGCCACAGCGATCAACCCACCCCACAAAGCATTCGACTCACCTGGAGAGGTCAAAAGCATAAACAACAACAATCCTGTCACCGGTACCGCCCATCTGAACATCACCATCCCTACGCTCCGGATGACGGGAAAGGGACGAAACACGTCTGAGAATACTTCATGAATGATCTTGAACCCGAAAATCCAGCAGATAATTGCGCTGATCCAATAAGCGTAAAAATAATTTGTGGAGCTGCCCCAGCGATAGATAGGGAACGAGATCGCAAACTGCACCGCTTGAAACAGAATATAAGCAAAGAAGATCGGAAACTGCCGATGAAGCTTGCGCCCGTACAGGATTCCAGCTAAGGGGATTTCTATGACCGGATGAAGAATCCAGAGCGCTTCGACAAGATTGACACTAGCTTGCATAGTGTTCAACTCCCGCTGCGGCCGCCCCCAAATTTAGCAGTTCCTGGACAGGTCGCCAATGCAATTTGTGTAAACCCGCGGTGATGGTTACCATCGATCGCTCGCCAGCGGGTAAGGTCAACCGTCTCTGCTTTGATTCAGGTCGAGAAACTTGCGACGATCTTTTTCGGAGGGAAGCGGGCATGAGTCGTACTTCCCGAAGACGCGGTAACGGTTTCGTGCAACGAGACTATACCCCCAATTGCGCAACCACTCAGGGAGCACTCGTAGCGTAACCCCCAGAGCACTCCATCCCCCCCCGAGTTCCCGTAAGACTACAACCGCGGCCTCGGATCGAGATGCGAGGCGCTCTCCGGGCAGAGTGTGATCCAGCACCACATACATGGTGTCGAGGCCCTCCGGCACGGAACCGTGCCGTCGCAAAACCTGGACTGCGAAATGACTCTGCAAAGAGGCGAACCGGAAGCGGTCCAGGGAGTCATGCTTAAGAATGAACTGAACCAGCCGATCGCACAGGCCGCAGACGCCGTCGTAGAGGATGATCGGGTTGGGAACGGAGCCGTGCATCAGGCACTTGCCTAACATGCTACCGGATTACGCTTCGCCGGCGGGAGTTGTTGAGCGCGGCTCCGCCATTTTGCCATCAGCGCGAATTGCCGGCGATGCGGCTCATTTCGGGGACATATTCTTCAATTTTCGCTTTGTCGAGCAGATACACGCCCGGCCCCTGCTGGCCACGAACCGCTCGGCAGAATTCCGCCACGAAGAATCCGGCGTTGAGCGCTTCGGTGAACGCCCAACGCGTCTGCAGACGCCATTGTCGCGCCAACGCCGGGTCTTTTCTTTCCAGAGAGCCGATATCGCTGGGTATCTCAATCGCAATTCTTTGGCGACCCAGGGCGACGGCGAGGTCAGTGCAAACCGGCTTTCCATCGCCATTGAATTGAACCAAAGGAGTCAGGATTGAAAGCGCGTCGAGGACTTCGGCGCGCCGATCTTTTCCCTGCAGCCGCTCCTGCACGCGGCGGCTCGCCAGGGGCCAAGTCACCCACAGGCGATCCGTGCCGTTGCGGTGCAGGACGCTGGAAGTCTCCGGTCCATAAAAATCGACTTTGTAACTATCCGACACAACCCCGAGCTTCGCGAAATTGAGATGAGCGTTCCTGCTCTGCAAGGGGTCGAAGGTCCAGGTCATCTCGTGGATTCGAACTTCGTCAATACGCAGCGCCAGAGCGCGCTCGCGCTGTGCTAGCTTCAGCCTGTAGCCCAGGTGCGAACTGTGATAGGGCTCGCGTACGGCCAACATGTGGGAGTGGACAATCAACTGGCCGCGCTCGGTGCCCAGAAAACCGAAGGCGAAGCCGACCAGTTTCTCTCCGTCGAAAGCGCCTACCCAAATGCTTCCCGCTGCCTGGGTTGCGATGGCCAGTGTAACCGGCGTGGTGTCGAGGTTAGACAGTCCCCAGACTTCCCTCTCGACCTGCTCGACCTGCCTCAGGTCTTCGAAGCTCTGCAGGTCACGAATCGCGATCGCCGGTTTGGATTTCGTTTCCGCCATGTAGAAGAGTAAGAGTAAGGGAGTCGAACAATATACGCGAGAAGCCAACCTCACGCCAGCCCGTGAAAATCAAAACCAATATAGACGTTAGGGGCAGTAGTGTCGCAATTAACCTTGATCGAGCGTAAAGAAAGGGTCAACGATGGTAATTTTTTGTAAAAGTCGCAAGTGCTTCTTTTGTTTGAGGATAAAATTGATTTTGCACGGACAATGAGTCGGCAATATTCCGCAACCTGAGTTGGGATTTGAACGTCCAACCCTTGGGCATTGAGATAAGCACGACTACAATTATGTGGGATTCATCATACTTTCCTTGGGAGGGTCTGCGAATGACAACGGGTTCCGGTAGCCCGGAGGCGGTGCGGGAGGAGCGGCGATTGACGTTCCTGCGGCCGTCCGCCACGCCTCGCCGACGACTCCCTGCGGCGGCAAATTGGATCGGCCTCATTCTGTTGCTGACTGCCTTCGGGCTCGGCTGCGGAGGCAGCGATCCCAAACCTGCTTCCGCCCGGGCTAACGTAGCCCCCATAGTACCGGTGTCGGTGGCTAGCGCCGAACGCCGCGACATCCCCTACTACCTGACAGGGCTCGGTTCGGTCACGGCCTACTATACGGTCAGCGTTAAGAGCCGCGTCGACGGTGAACTGCAACAGGTGAATTTCAAGGAAGGTCAGAATGTCCAGAAAGGCGACCTCCTTGCAGTGATCGATCCACGGCCCTATCAAGTTGCGCTCGAGCAGGCTCAGGCGACCCTGTTCAAGGATCAGGCCACACTCCGCGATGCCAAGTTGAACTACGAGCGCTTCAAGGGGCTGCTGCAAAGCTCCGGCGCCATGTCTCAGCAGCAAGTGGATACGCAGCAGTCCACAGTGGACCAACTAGAAGGAACCGTCCGAAACGATCAAGCCGCGATTGACAGTGCCAAGCTGAATCTCGTCTATTGCCACATCACGGCGCCGGTGACCGGCCGGATCGGACTGCGGCTGGTTGATCCCGGGAACATCGTTCACGCCAGCGACGCAAACGCGATGTTCGTGATTACGCAGCTTCAGCCTATCGCTGTTTTATTCACGCTGCCCGAGGACAACCTCCAGGCCGTTTCGCAGCGCATGGGGAAGGGCACCCTCGAGGTGGACGCTTACAGCCGGGATGATCAAACGAAACTGGCCACAGGCAAGCTGCTGACCATCGACAACCAGATCGACCAGACCACTGGGACCGGACGACTCAAAGCCGTGTTCGACAACAAAGACAGCTCGTTGTGGCCAAACCAATTCGTAAACGTACGTTTGCAGCTGGAAGTCCGGAAGGACAGTACCGCAGTCCCAGCCGCAGCGATTCAACGGGGTCCGCAGGGCACGTACGTATTCGTGGTGAAATCGGATAACACCGTAGACGTGCGCCCGGTCACGATCGCCTTCACGCAAGACAACGTTTCTGTCATCGCCAGCGGAATCTCCCCGAGCGAAGTTGTGGTTACCGACGGCCAGGACAAGTTACAACAAGGCAGCAAGATAGAAATTCGCACAGGGGCTCCAACCGGCATCCGGCCGCAGCAGGCGGGGAGCAGCGGCTCGGGAAGTCCCGCCGGTGGTTCCTCTCCGAATGCTCCACGTTCAGGAACGCAATGAATCCGTCACGTCTGTTCATTCTCCGGCCGGTGGCCACAGCCCTCCTGATGGTGGCCATCATGCTGGTGGGCATCGTGGCCTACCGGCAGCTTCCCGTGTCAGCGCTGCCGGAGGTGGACTATCCAACAATTCAGGTGATGACCTTCTACCCAGGGGCAGATCCCGACGTGATGGCATCGTCGGTGACGGCGCCGCTGGAACGCCAGTTTGGCCAGGTGCCCGGCCTGAGCCAGATGACGTCGACCAGCTCGTTTGGCAGTTCGGTCATCACGCTTCAGTTCAACCTGGATCAGAATATCGACGTGGCGGAGCAGCAGGTGCAGGCTGCGATCAATGCGGCTCAAACTTACCTGCCGACGGACCTGCCCAACCCGCCGATCTATAGCAAAGTCAATCCGGCAGACTCGCCGATTCTCACCTTGGCGCTTACCTCCAAGACACTGCCGCTTTCCCAGATCGAAGATCTTGCGGATACGGCGATGGCCCAGAAGATTTCGCAGGTCACGGGCGTTGGGCTGGTTTCGATCAGCGGCGGGCAAAAGCCGGCGGTCCGAATCCAGGCGAACCCCACCGCGCTGGCTTCTTATGGGTTGAGCCTCGAGGATGTGAGAACCGCGTTGGCGGCTGCCAACGTCGATCAGGCCAAGGGAACGCTGAACGGTCCGCGCCAGTCTTTTACGATCAGCGCTAACGACCAACTAATCTCGGGCGATCAATATCGTCCGATTGTCGTAGCGTATCGAAACGGCTCTCCGGTGCGCCTGGCGGACGTAGCCACGGTAACCGACGGAATCGAAAACGTGATGCAGGCCGCATGGATGAATCTGGATCCGGCGGTCATCGTGAATATTCAGCGCCAGCCCGGCGCCAACATTATTGGCGTGGTGGATCGGATCAAAAAGTTGCTGCCGCAGCTTCAGGCTGGGTTGCCGGCTGCGGTCAACGTTTCGATTTTGACCGACCGCACGGCCACCATCAGGGCATCGGTTAAGGATGTCCAGTTTGAACTGATGCTTACCATCGGCCTGGTCGTGATGGTGATATTCCTGTTTCTGCGCAATCTTTCCGCGACCGTGATTCCTAGCGTAGCCGTGCCGCTTTCCATCGTGGGAACGTTCGGCGTCATGTACCTGCTGGGCTACAGCCTCAACAACCTGACACTCATGGCGCTGACTATCTCCACCGGCTTCGTGGTGGACGACGCCATTGTCATGATTGAGAACATCGACCGTTTCCTGGAGGAAGGCGATTCACCGCTGGACGCTGCGCTGAAGGGCGCCGGGCAAATCGGCTTTACGATTGTCTCACTGACGGTTTCGCTGATCGCCGTGTTGATTCCACTTTTGTTCATGGGCGATATCGTTGGGCGGTTGTTCCGCGAATTCGCGGTCACCTTGGCCGTGACCATCCTGGTCTCCGCCGCGGTCTCGCTGAGCTTGACCCCGATGATGTGCGCCAAGCTTCTCAAGCACAGAGACCCTTCGAAACGGAGCCGCTTCTATAACCTGTCTGAGGATTTTTACAACGGAGTAATTTCTTTCTACGGGCGCACTCTGAAAGTCGTGCTTCGGCATCAGACGATCACTCTGCTGGTTACGGTTGGTACGCTCGCGCTCACGTTGTTCCTGTACGTGATCGTGCCCAAAGGATTCTTCCCAGTCCAGGATACAGGCTTGATTCTGGCGATTGCCGACGCCCCGCAGAACATTTCATTCAAAGCTCTGGCGGAGCGCCAACAGGCGCTCGCCCGCGTTATTCTTAAAGATCCGGACGTCGAGAGCTTGTCCTCTTTCATCGGTGTGGATGGAACCAACCTTACGCCTAACAGCGGGCGCATCCAGATCAACCTCAAACCTCGCGATCAACGCAAATCAACGGCATCGGACGTTATTCGCAGGCTGCAGCCGCAGGTGGCCGAGGTCGAAGGAATCACGCTTTTCATGCAGCCGGTGCAGGACCTGACGGTGGAAGACCGCGTGAGCCGCACCCAATTCCAATACACGATGGAGGACGCGGATGCCCGGGAGTTGACACGATTGTCGTCGCAGTTGGTGGACAAGCTGCGGACGTTGCCTCAACTGCGCGATGTGGCCAGCGACCAGCAGGCCGGAGGCCTTCAGGCGGACCTGACCATCGATCGCGATACCGCTTCCCGGCTCGGCATTCTGCCCCAGCAAATTGACAATACGCTTTACGACGCTTTCGGGCAGCGTCAAGTCTCCACCATCTTCACCCAGTTGAATCAGTACCACGTTATTCTGGAGGTTGATCCGCAATTCCAGCAGAATCCGGGCTCGTTCAAGGACCTGTATGTGAAGTCCATCAGCGGAACCCAGGTGCCGCTTTCCGCGTTCACCCAGATCCATACTTCCAATACTTCCCTGGCGGTCAATCACCAGGGCCAGTTTCCGGTGGTGACTTTGTCCTTTAACCTTGCGCCGGGAATGTCACTGGGCGATGCGACCAAGGCCATTCAGCAAGCGGAAGCGGAAATCGGAATGCCGCCCAGCGTTCATACTGCCTTTCAGGGTACGGCAGCCGCGTTTCAAAATTCACTTTCCACCGAGCCCTGGCTGATCGTGGCCGCCATCGTGACCGTGTACATCGTGCTGGGAGTTCTGTACGAAAGCTACATTCACCCCATCACGATTCTTTCCACGCTGCCGTCCGCCGGTGTAGGCGCCATCCTGGCGTTGCTGCTGACGGGCAACGATCTCGGTGTGGTGGGACTGATCGGAATCATCCTGCTGATTGGAATCGTGAAGAAGAACGCGATCATGATGATCGACTTCGCGCTCGAGGCCGAGCGGGTCGAGCACAAGCCGCCTGAGGAAGCTATCTTCCAGGCTTGCCTGTTGCGTTTTCGTCCGATCATGATGACGACGATGGCAGCGCTGCTCGGCGGGTTGCCGCTGGCGCTCGGCGGTGGGACGGGGTCGGAACTGCGCCATCCATTGGGAATCACGATCGTGGGCGGTTTGTTAGTCAGCCAGGCGCTTACGCTGTACACCACTCCGGTGGTTTATTTGTGGTTCGATCGTCTGGCCAAGCGATTCGAGCGATTTGGCCTGGTGAACCCAACGGAAGAACAGGCGGTCGGAGACTAAGTCATGAATATCTCCGCTCCTTTTATCAAACGGCCGATTGGAACGTCGCTGCTGACGTTGGCGCTGTTGATGTCGGGAGCGCTTGCCTTCACCAGGCTTCCCGTGGCGCCCCTTCCGCAGGTGGAATTCCCGGTGATCCAGGTCTCGGCGAGTCTGCCCGGTGCTAGTCCGGAGACCATGGCCTCAGCCGTCGCGACTCCGCTGGAGCGGCAATTTGGGCGAATTGCTGGCATCAACCAGATGACATCGGTCAGCCAACTGGGCTCGACTGGAATCGTGTTGCAATTCGATCTCACTCGCAATATTGATGCGGCCGCCCGCGACGTGCAAGCGGCCATCAATGCCGCCCGTAGCCAGTTGCCGTCATATCTTCCGGGTAATCCCTGGTATCGCAAAGTGAACCCGGCGGATTCGCCAATCTTGCTCATGTCGCTGACCTCCGACAGCGTCACCCTGCCCAATATTTACGATCAGGCTAATTCCATCCTGTCGCAGAGGCTGGCGCAAGTGGGTGGCGTCGGCCAAGTCTACGTAGGCGGAGGCGCCAATCCCGCGGTGCGCGTGGAGTTAGATCCAAACCTGCTCAACAAAACGGGCGTTGGTCTGGATGCTGTCCGCACTGCTTTGGGGGCGGCCAATGCAAATCGCCCCAAGGGACAAGTAGCCAACGCGGTTAACGCCTGGACAGTTAACGACAACGATCAAATTATGCGCGCGGACGACTATCGCCCGCTGATCGTGGCTTACAACAACAGCAATGGAGCCGCGGTGCGCCTTGGCGATGTGGGAGACGTGCAGGATTCAGTCGAGGACGCTCACATCTACGGTCTCTCCAACGGCAAACGCGCCGTGATTATCGTTATTTTCCGCCAGCCCGGCGCCAACATTATTCAGACCGTCGACAACGTGCTGGGGTTGCTGCCCCAGCTTCAGGCTTCCATTTCTCCTGCCATCAAGCTGGAGGTTGTTTCGGATCGCACCACGACGGTGCGCGCTTCCTTGCGAGACATTGAAATTACGCTGCTGATTTCTGTGGTTCTCGTCATTCTAGTGGTATTCGTTTTTCTACGGACCGTGCGCGCCACCATTATCCCCAGCATCGCAGTGCCGTTGTCGCTGATCGGCACATTCGGTGTCATGTATCTCCTGGGATACACCCTCGACAATTTGTCGCTGATGGCACTGGCGATTTCCACGGGATTCGTGGTGGACGATGCCATCGTCGTGTTGGAGAACATTACCCGCTATCTCGAACAGGGGATGGCGCCGGCGCAAGCGGCGTATCGTGGGGCCCGTGAGATTGGTTTTACCGTGCTTTCCATGAGCACCTCTCTGGTCGCGGTCTTCATTCCGATTCTGATGATGGGTGGAATTGTCGGCCGCCTGTTTCGGGAATTCGCGATTACACTGAGCATCACTATTGCTGTGTCCCTGGTGGTGTCGCTTACTACCACGCCAGCCATGTGCGCCCAGTTGCTGAAGCCGCTTCATGAGGAAAAGCATGGCCGGGCTTATAACTTCAGCCAAAAGATGTTCGACGGCATCCTGCGGGTCTACAGCGTCAGCCTGGGATGGGTTCTGCGTCAGCAGTTTGTAGTGTTGCTGATCACCATTGCCACGGCTTGCTTGAGCATCTATCTCTTCATAGGCGCCCCGAAGGGATTTTTCCCTCAGCAGGACACCGGACGGATCGGTGGAACGGTACAAGCGGCGCAGGATATCTCCTTCGACGCAATGAGCCGTAAAATGCGGCGCTACGTCGACATCGGAATGAAAGATCCGAATATTCAGAGCATGATCGGGTTTTGCGGTGGCACCACGGCGATGAACCAGGGACGCATGTTCCTCACCTTGAAGCCCTTGGGGCAGCGGAAGCTGAGTGCGGATCAGGTTATCGGTGAGCTGAGCAAAAAATTCGCCGAGGTCCCGGGCGCCACGCTCTACATGCAGGCGCAGCAGGATTTGCAGATCGGCGGCCGTTTGAGCCAGGCGCAGTATCAGTACACGCTTCAGGGCGAGGATCTGGATCAGCTCAACACATGGGCGCCCCAATTGTTGCAAAAGATGCGTGCCCTTCCGCAACTCCAGCAGGTAAACACGGACCAGCAGGACAAAGGCCTGGAAACCAATATAGTCATCGATCGTGATACGGCTTCACGGTTGGGCGTGGCTGCACAGGACATCGACACCGTGCTCTATGACGCCTTTGGACAACGGCAGGTTTCGACCATCTACCAACCCTTGAACCAGTATCACGTGGTCATGGAAGTAGCCCCACACTTTCAGCAGAGCCCCGACACACTCGAGAGTGTCTACATTCACTCTTCCAACGGCAACATGGTGCCGCTTTCTGCGTTCGCGCATTTTGGACCTGCCAACACCTCCCTCGCCGTCAGCCATCAGGGGCAGTGGCCGGCAGTGACGATTTCCTTCAATCTCGCCCCCGGCGTATCGCTCGGTCAGGCGACCACGGCGATCGAGAAGGCGGAGCGCTCCATTAATTTTCCCGCGACTATTCACGCCAGTTTCCAGGGGACGGCGGCAGCGTTCCAGGAATCCCTGGCCAACGAACCGGTTCTGATCATGACCGCGCTGCTGGCGGTGTACATCGTTCTGGGAATTCTCTACGAGAGCTACATCCATCCCGTGACTATTCTCTCCACAATTCCTTCAGCCGGTGTAGGTGCTCTGCTGGCACTCAAACTGACCCACAACGAACTCAACGTGATCGGTCTGATTGGCATTATCCTGCTGATTGGCCTGGTCAAGAAAAACGCGATCATGATGATCGACTTCGCTCTGGAGGCTGAACGGAAAGAAGGCAAAGCGCCGATCGAGGCCATTTACGAAGCGTGTGTGCTGCGCTTCCGTCCGATCATGATGACAACCATGGCGGCCCTGCTCGGGGGACTGCCCCTCGCTCTGGGCACCGGAACCGGTTCAGAACTTCGCCGACCCCTTGGCCTCACCATCGTGGGGGGCTTGATTGTCAGCCAAGCATTGACGCTCTTCACCACCCCCGTCGTGTACCTGTACATGGACCGACTGCGTCTGAAATCAAGCCGAAAGAAAGGCCAGTTGCCGGGGCAGGTGTCTCCGGCGACAAGCCACGCAGACTGATCGATTGCCGGTTACCTGAAAATCACGATTCCTCGCTGCTCACTTCACGCGGCAAACCAGCACGGCGGCATTCTGATAAGGACAATCAAGCCCCGACGTTCCCGGTTGTTGTATAACCACCCAGTTAACTCCATACTCTCGTTGGAGCCGGCGGAAATCCTGCGCTTGAAATGTTATCCACCCGCTCTGTGCTTGAACTTGCTTCAGCCATTCTTCGGCGTTGGGAGGAAACATGGTCACGGCACCGCTGTCCTTGACCGCATCCGCCAACATGCTTCGTTGGGCAACGGCTCGAAAGCCGTTCTGGTCCTCTCCCGGAATCTTCATGTGAAACGGATCGAGTGCGAATACCGCGTCGATTGGAGTGTTAGTGCGGATCCAATCGAAAGCCTGAACCCATTGATTTTTCGGCGCGACCCCCGGCCATTCAATGTGCGCGCTGGCAGGAAACAACGCAGACTGCGCCACGAACATGCCCGTGCACAGGGGGATAAACAAAACGGCCCATCGCCATATTCGATTCTTCAACACGAATTCGCCGAGCAGTCCACCCGCAAACAAGAAGAAAAGAATATAGAGCAGATACAGGCTTCGCATGGGCTGCAATCGTGCCAAGCTCTCGAACCGTGCCGGGACGGATAGCAGCAAGCCCGCGAGCAAGTAAATAAATTGATAGACAATCAACGCCCGGCAGAGCAGGTTCAGGTTCCACAACTTTCGCGAACGCGCCACCCGGCCGATCCCCCACAAGATCGCCATAGGGGCTATCGCGCCCAGCCATTCATACCAGGACCATCGCAGCAAGTAAAAATAGGAATGCGAAAGGGCCACCTGGTGATAGGCCTGCGTAGGCGGTTCGAAGGAGATCCCAAATGGCAGCAGGCAGGCAACCCCCGCAAACCGCCGGTCGAATCCCTTGACGCAAAGCAGCACGGCGTAGTAAGAAAAAACAAAGATCGACATCAGTGGATGAAGCGCCGCGGCAAAAACCAGCAATACTGCGGCTTGGAAGTATTTCCTGTCGATGACCTTGGCGATCACGAGAATCGCTGCGAAGGCAACCAGGTTTCGCGGGTTGACGTATTGATCCATGATGTAGAGAGCGGTTCCAGCCACCGGCAAAGTCAGCAATGCCGCGACCAATGCCACACCAGCCCAACGAGCTCTTTCATCTGGAAAGCACTTGCTGATCAACTGCCAGCAAGCCAGCAGCAGCAGAAAGATGCAGGTCAATTGCCAAAAGAGCAACACGACATCGAGCGGCAGATGACTTGCTCTCACCGAGGCCGCTATGAAGTTTGGAAAAATAGTCAGGTGAGCATGTGATTCGAAGAATTGCGAGTTGAATGGAAACAGCTCCGGATGCAGGATCTTCTCGGCGCCGGGAAGGTAAATCTCGGCATCCTCCACCCAGGGATGGTAGCCCTGGACCAGCAACGCTCCTAGGGTGAGAAGCGAAAGAAGAAAGAAATCCTTAAGCTTCAAATCACGCTCCGCGAGTGGCTCGCGCAATCGCAAGAAGATCTCGTATTGAACCGGCTGACGGGGATTGTACATCGTGAGCAGCGCGTGCACGTTCCGCCGGGCAAGCGACGGATTGGAATTACCCCCGCTAACGGAAAAACAATCCTTTCTTTTGCACGCCAAGTCGTCTGAGGAAAAGCGTTCCAAAAATTAAAGAGCGCCCCACAACTCTTTCGAGTCGTGGGACGCCCGAACAGCCCTCCCCCAGAACTGCTCAATCACAGGGTATGTGCTCCCCTCTGGGATGTACATTCCACGATGGTGCCAGCGGCTGGCACGAAACGGCTATCACCAGCTCAATTTTCATATCAGGTCCAACCCTTGGCCGCTTGACTCCGGTTACTGCCGTAACCTGCCCACGGGGTATAACGATTGACGATCTCTGCCGGCGTCCTTAGATTCGCAGCAGGGGGTTGTATGAAGGATATTCATGAGGTCCTGCGGAAAAAGCAGGCCCGGTACGCGCAATTAGCCAAACAGATTGAGATGCTGCAGCAGGCGGCCGAAAAGCTGCGTGAAGTGGCGCCTCTCCTGGCTGAAATCGAAGATGACGACGCTGCGGTTCTGGCCGAGGTAGATGACCAGCCCAGCCCGGCCGCGAAGGCCGCGTCGGCTTCTTCGGGCGGTTCGGCTGCCCCTGCCAAGCCGGCGCGAGGCGTGGCTCCACGCTGGCCATAAACCAGGGAGATCGCACTCGCCACACATGAGCGGCATATGAGTTTTCAAGCACTTTTGGTTTCCAAGGACGAGGAGGCGGCAGCAATCTTGACGCCGCTGCTTTCACGCTGCGGTGTTGCCGTCGCCTGCTGTGGATATCCTGAAGCCCTTTGCCGCCTAACCGAAGAAAAGTTTGATTCTGTCATCGTTGATTTTGACGATCCGCACAGCGCCTCGCTCGTGCTGCAAAATGCCAGTCAGGCCACCTCGGGCGTTAAGGCCGTGACCGTCGCCCTGCTCAGCGACAAGACGAAAGTACGCAACGTCTTCGGCGCGGGGGCAAACTTCATCCTCTACAAGCCGATTTCCGTGGAGCAGGCGGAAGCCAGTTTGCGCGCCGCGACTGCTCTGATCAAGCGGGAGCGCCGCCGCTCCTTCCGGGTGCCGGTACAAGTTCCGATACAACTTCGAGTCGACAACGGATCTCAGCTTGAAGGCATTCTCCTCGACCTCAGCGAGGATGGCATGGACGTGCTGGCAGCCCAGCCACTCTGTCCAGGCGCTACTATTAGCGCTCAATTCAATCTCCCCGACAGCAATACCGAAATCCAGGGCAGCGGCGAGATCGCCTGGGCAAGTCCCAACGGACAAGCGGGCGTTCGCTTTATCGACCTTCCCGAAAACCTTCGCGCCACGCTGAAAACCTGGGTGTCGGCCAACGCACCAGAAATTCCGCCGCCCGATCCCGAACCGGTATCGCAATGCACTCTAACCGATCTCAGTCTGGGAGGATGTTACGTCGAAACGGAATCGCCGTTTCCTGAGCGCTCCGGCATTACTCTGTGCCTGAACGCGGAAGACATTGAAGTGCAGGCAGAAGGCACGGTTCGCGTGATGCACCCTGGATTCGGCATGGGCATCGAGTTCGCCGCACGCACCACCGATGAGCGCGCTCAGGTAGCAAGGTTCATTGGATTCCTGACCAGCCGTCCGGGAACGCTTCCCGCATTGCTGATCACGCCGCGCATCCTTGCTGCCGGCGATCAATATAGTCCACCTGACTCGCTACCTAAAGAAGAGCTCGACGACCCACTGCTGGAATTGCTGCGCGGCGGTGAGGCACTCAACCAGGAAGAATTTCTGCAGAAACTCCGCCGGCAACGCAATTCGGAAGAAGTCACCTCGGCGTGAAGGTCAGACTGCCTGTGCAGACCAATCTAATCTCTAAGTCCCCGTTCCGGTCAGAGGCACATCCTGCGGGCTGCCGCCCCCGTCATCACTGACCGAGAGCTTCGCCGAGCGGCTCCCTTTCGCTGTCGGCTGAAAGGTGACGTCGATCGTGCAACTGCCTCCGGCGGGCACGCTGCTGCCGCAATTGTTCGTCTGAGAAAAATCCCCGGTGTCAGAGCCCGTGATCGTAATCTGGCTGATGGAAAGGGCCGTCGTGCCCACGTTGGTTAACTGAACCGGAACTGGGGTACTCTTGGTTCCAACCTTTTGATCTCCGAAGTTCACACCGATCGGCGAGAGTTCGACCACCGTTCCCGTTCCAGAGAGTGCCACAGTCTGCGGACTTCCCGTAGCGTCATCCGTGACTGAGAGCTTGCCTGACGCGGGCCCCTTCGCGGTCGGCTGGAACGATACCTCGATCTTGCAACTTCCGCTCACCGGCAGGCTAGACGGACAGTTATTGGTTTCGGAGAAAGATGCGCTTGTGGTGATGTTAGAGATCGTCACCGCCACCGAACCCGTATTGGTCAATGTCGCAGCTTGCGCCGAGCTTGTTGTTCCGACCAGTTGAACCGGGAACGCCAGTTTGGACGGCGTCAGCGAAACTGTTGGCGCTGGAGTGCCTGTCCCGCTCAGTGGCACTGTCTGCGGGCTGCCCGGTCCAACGTAACTCACGCTGAGCGCAGCCGACCTGGCTCCTTCGGCCTGCGGCGTAAAGGTGACACTGATCTGACAACTGCCGCCCCCTTTGACGCTGGGACCGCAGTTATTCTTTTGCTTAAAATCTCCGGGGTTAGATCCGGTGATGCTGATGCCTTTAATCTTCACGGCAGAGGAACCAACGTTTGTGAGTGTGACAATCTGGGGCGGGCTGGTAGTATCCACCTGCTGATTCCCGAAATCCAAGTTGGGAGGGGAAAGAACAAGTTGATCCTGTAAGAACACGGTGACCACACTACTGCTATCGACCAGATCCAACCTTCCGTCGTTGTTGAAGTCTCCTAGCGCGAGGATTGAGAAGAAATTGGAAGTGCCGCTGCCCATGAAGGTAAGGGGGCTCTGAAAGGTGCCGTCGCCATTCCCCAGCAGCACGCGGACTTGCGTGCTATCGAAGAGCGCATACGCCACATCAAGTTTTCCATCCCCATTTAGATCACCAACCTGGAGATTGTAGGCCGGCCCAACCCTGCGGACTCCACCGTCATCAGTAAAGGTTCCGTCGCCGTTTCCCAACAACACCGCTACGCCGTCGGTTATTAAGTCCAGCTTGCCATCGCCATTTACATCTGCCGCAGCTATCGAAATTTCTACTCCGTCTGCAGGCTGATATTCTACGGGGCTTTGGAATGTGCCATCGCCATTGCCCAGGTATACGTCGACAAAGTAAGCGTTAGGAACCGCCAAGTCGAGGATTCCGTCGCCATTGAAATCGCCGATTGCCGGATTGCCACCGTCAAAGCCGTTATATACCGCCGGAGTAGCGAACGTTCCATCGCCATTGCCTAGCAGAATACCGAAACCGTTGCCGTACTTGCCAAAACCTCCTACAAACAAATCGAGTTTGCCATCTCCGTTGAAGTCGGCAACGGCAAGAAACTGATTAAACTCCTTACTTACAAAGGCCGGTTTCTGAGTGAACGTCCCGTCACCTTTCCCTAGCAGCACCTGCACATTGTCGTCGGCTCTGGAATTAGCTACAACGATGTCGGCCTTTCCATCGTTGTTAAGGTCGGCCGCCAGGATCGTATCAACCGGAACTGTAGTTCGGGTCTTGATCGGCGCCTTAAAGGTTCCGTCACCCTTTCCTAAATACACCCAAACGCTGCCGCCCGGTTTCTCTCTGAAACCCACGGCCACGTCGAGATTGCCATCGCCATTAAAATCTCGAACAGCCACTACACCCGTTGACGGGAACGTCTTATTGAACGTCGACGCGAACGCCACCGCACTGGAACTCGTCCGTATGGGGAAATAAACGGGGTTGGACGATCCACCGCCGGGAGCCGGGTTCACTACCTTCACTCGCGCCGTCCCTGCCTTCGCCACATCCGCTGCGTTTATCGTCGCCTTGAGTTGGCTGTTGGAAATGACTTCGGTCACCCGCGGCGATCCGTTCCAATTCACTATAGAACCGGGCGAAAAGCCGGTCCCGTTTACCGTGAGACTAAATCCGCCACTTCCGGGCTTAACACTGGCCGGGACCAGCGGCTGGTTGATGAGCGGAACAGGATTGTTTTGCGCCAAAGCAAAGGTACTGATGAAAATCGTGAACAGGCAGGCAAAGCGGAGTGATTTCATGGTGTCCTCATTCAGCGGCCAGAGATTACGAGGGCTGAACCAGGCAACAGGGAACAAGGTCGAGTCAATCGCGGGATAAATCATCCCTCACCACCGTCAGCGTGTCAAGCGCAAGTTGCTTCCCTGGCAAGACACTAAGAGGCCCACACGCCGTCTCTCGTGCGGGCCCCTTGGCGCCGGGTTTGTTCCACCTCGAATGAACGGAGTCTAGCGGACGGCGGTTTCCCGAAGGTGGCAGGCAAGTTAATTTCCCGTGAAATCCCACGCACATTTTCCACAGACTTCATCCCATTTCAACTGATCGTTGATCTCACAACTCGTGCATTGCTCATTTGTGTCGGTTAAGCAACAATCTCTGTGCAGCTACGTCCAGGCTGCCGGAGGCATATCCCTGCTGAACTTGGCTCCACCAGAGCGAAAGCACACGACGCGACGAGTCCCTCCCGTCAACGTTGGCGGAAGCATCTTGCTCTGGCCTCTGCTCACGGTGATGGCAGCCGCGTTTGTGGTGATTCTTCCCTCCTTCTTTCTCGGCAATCCTTCCGGACACGATTTCGAGTTTCACGTGAACTCCTGGATGGAAGTGCTTGGCCAATGGAAGCAGGGGATTCTCTACCCGCGATGGGCCGCGCTGGCGCAGTACGGATACGGCGAAGCGCGATTCATTTTTTATCCTCCCGCCTCATGGACACTGGGGGCCGCGTTGGGAGCGGTGTTGCCGTGGAAGGCTGTCGCCGGCGCTTACGTTTGGCTGGCGCTGACGCTCTCGGGTTGTTCCATGTTTCTTCTGGCGCGGCGATGGTTGGATCGTCGCGATACCATCTTCGCAGCGGCGTTGTATGCCGCCAATCCTTACTACGTTGTGATTGTGTATTGGCGAAGTGCATTTGCGGAACTGCTGGCGGGCGCGTTGTTGCCTCTGCTTTTGCTCTACGTGCTGCGCTCGGAAGAAGACGGACAGGAAGCGGTTGTGCCACTCGCCGTGATCGTAGCGGCCGCTTGGCTGACGAACATTCCCGCCGCTGTAATGGTGAATTATGCCCTGATTCTGTTGGTCGTGATTCTGGCTACTCTTAGTCGGTCGCCACGCATTTTGCTCCGCGGCGCTCGGGCTGTCCTGTTCGGCGCGGCTCTCGCAGCCTTTTTCCTACTGCCCGCAGCGTACGAACAGCGGTGGGTGAATATTGCCGAAGTGCTGTCTCCAGGTGTGCGTCCGCAGGATAATTTCCTTTTCACAACTATTAATGACGTCGATCACAATCGCTTCAACTTGCTGGTGTCGCTGGTAGCATCCGCGGAAATGATTATGCTTGCGGCCGCGGTTTTCTTTTCTCGTCAGTGGAGGTGGCGGCAGCCCCGGATCTGGTGGATGCTCGTCGGGTGGGCTTCCCTTGCTCTTCTGCTCAACTTTTCGTTTACATTTTTTCTTTGGGAGCATCTGCCCGAGTTGCGTTACCTTCAACTCCCCTGGCGTTGGCTGCTGTGCATGAACGTGCCGGTCGCGTTACTTGTAACCATGGGCTCGCGGCGATGGATGGCGCGCATACTAATCTGCCTGGCCATGCTGGCCGTCCTCGTGTTCGTCTGGCATCGCCTGCAGACTCCGTGGTGGGAGACGGCGGCAGACTTTGGCCAGATGCTCGCCAACCAGCGCAGCGGAGCGGGCTACGAGGGCACGGATGAGTATGTGCCGGTTGCAGCCGATCCTTACGAAATCAAGCAAGATGCTCCCCGCGTCGCTTTGGACGACGGCGTAACCCCGGATCAACTTCGGCAAGTACGGATTGAACGATGGGATGCCGAATCGAAGTTGTTCACCACTGACATCGATCGTCCTGTTCAACTAGTGTTGCGGCTGTTCAACTATCCTGCCTGGCGGGTCGAGGTAAATGGCCGGGGCGTCGCGACTGCCACGCGAGACGTCACGGGGCAGATGCTGATCCCCGTCGAAGTGGGTGAGAACCGCGTGCAGATCACGTTCATACGGACTTCGGATCGAACTCTTGGAGGAATCATTTCGGCTCTTGCTGTCCTGCTCCTGGTGGTGTTGGCCGTACTTGCCCGGCGAAGAACCGTCCAGCAAGGCTCGCCAGCCTAAGGTTCCAAAAAGTGGTATTTTGGCGATGGATACTTCTCGGGCATGGACCGCATTCTTATCGCGACCTCGAATGCCGGCAAGTTGCGCGATTTTGCCGGGGCGGCGGCAGCCCTTGGCATCGAGATCGCTGGTGTTCCCAACTTCGCTTCGCTGACTCCTGTAACCGAGGACGGCCAAACCTTCGAGGAAAATGCGCGAAAGAAAGCGGAGAGTTACAGTCGCGAAGTTCCGAATGAGATCGTGCTGGCCGACGATTCGGGTTTGGAAGTAGACGCGCTCAAAGGCGCTCCGGGGGTGCATTCTGCACGTTACGCCGCCGACGCACCTCACCTGATGGATAACAACACCGACGACGAAGCGAACAATACGCGGCTCCTGCGCGAACTGCGAGATGTGCCCACCGACAAACGCGGCGGCCGATTCGTATGCGTGATTGCCGCCGCACGCGACGGGGAGACTCTGCAGGTTTTCCGGGGAGAAGTCTCGGGTACGATTCTGAATCGTCCTCGGGGGACGAATGGTTTCGGCTACGATCCTCTTTTCTATTTTCCGCAGATTCAAAAGTCGTTTGCCGAATTGAGTCCGGAGGAGAAGTCTCAGTACAGCCATCGCGGGGCTGCGTTCCGGCAGTTCCTGACCTGGTACCGGGGGAGGACGAGTAGCGCCGCGACTTAGGATTCGAGTACACTCGCGCATTTCGGACGGCCCGCGTTTTCCCATTCTGGCACCGCTGTTTACTGTTTAGTACCGGGTACCCCCCTCCCCCCCTTTCGCTCGCAAAATCTTGAAAACGCTCGATTTATTTTATGACTATGTGCTAGATCTTTGAGTTTAAAAGAGTTACGCGCAAAATCTAGACAACATGGGAGTTACGGCGGGTGCGCTGCGGGTGCGCGCTCGTTTTGGGTCCCGAACCCGTAGCCTGTCTTTCGCCCCTCTGGGGCTTTTTCGCCTTTCCGCTTTTTCCCATGGCTTGCGCCATGGGCTGCAGTCTTACGCCGCTTTGCGGCTGGGACACTACTGCGGAAACGGCTTCCGCGGGGCGGAATGGAGAAGCTGGGCAATCGCCTGCTTGAATTGTCAAAGAACTGTATCGCTTGCAGATAATGTTATCTGAATTATTTTATCTGGGCATGGGGAAGCGGGTCAAGAACAAACAGGGGGAGGGTTCGGCGCTGGTCAGGTCGAAATACTGCGCGCGAGATCTCCTCGGCTTCGCTCGGGGCAGGCGCTTCGGCCCGCTGTAAGCCGTGGGGATGCTGCGCGTATCGCCGCTATCGCGAAAATGCGATATCAACGATTTTTGCCGCGTGAATCCTGGTGGTATCGAGAACCGGAATGCCTCGAATCGTCGAATCGCGCAGAATCAAGGAAAGTTCCGTACCGCCGAGGATCAGCCCCTGGATGTCATCGCGCTCTTTCAATCGATCCACGATGGCGAACAATCGGTCGCGCGTTTCCGGCCGAACGATGCCTTTTACCAATTCATTCATATAAATGTGATGGATGTAGGCCTGATCATGCTGGTCGGGAACGGCTAGCGCGATGCCTTCACGGGAAAAAACGTCTGGGTAGAATCGCGCTTGCATGGTGAAGCGTGCGCCGAACAGGCCGAGCTTTGCCAATCCGAGAGTCTTCGCCTCATCGCAGGTCGCTTCGACAATGCTAAGCAGTGGAATGGGCGACTGGCGACAGATTTCATCAAACACAATGTGTGGAGTATTAGCAGCGATCAGCCCGCACTCCGCTCCCGCGCTCGCCAGCCTTTGTATTTCATTCACCAGAAATGTCGTCAGCTTAGCTAGTTCATTCGCCGCCACCAGATCGAGCACTTTCTTCAGATCGATACTGTTGATGACCACTGAGGGATAGGTCCCGTCCGCTTTTCGCTCGACGTATGACGCGACAATCAAGCGATAATATTCAATCGTTGACTCCGGCCCGAGGCCGCCGATCATCCCGATCCTCTTCATTGATCACTCCTTTGCCAGCAACGCGGTTGGCGAATCTACGCTGTCGTTCGACTCGGGGACGCGATTTGAGATACGATCTCGCTATGTTGCCTAGTCCTATGCTCGAACTGGTTGGCATGACGGCATGGGTCATTACTATCGCGGCAATTGTGATATTCGTTCAAGCAATTGTTCGAATCAGCGAATCATTCGCGCAGATTAGCCGCAGCCTGGAGGAGATTGCGCGCACGCTTCGACAAGGGAACGTGCGGTGATCCGTTATTGATTCGTCCGGCTTCCTTGACTTCCCTTCTCCCGCAACAAGATAATAAAAGGTTCCGTCTTCATACTTGAACTCATAAGGAGCATTCTGTGGCAGCAACTGCCAGTCCTGCAGCTCCGATGCCGGTCAAAGGTGGCGTGGCTCCGCTGCGGGCCGGCCAGGGATACTCGTTTTGGCTGCGCCGTCTGCACTCTCTCAGCGGGATCGTCCCGGTGGGCGCATTCCTGTTCGAGCACATTTTGATATCGAATGCCTCGGCGATCGGAGGTCCGGCCGCTTACGCCCGCCAGGTCCGCTTTCTGGCGAGTCTTCCGTTGGTTCCGGTGCTCGAGTTGTTTGGCATCTGGCTGCCGATTCTGTTTCATGCGCTGTACGGCTTCTACATCTGGTATCGGGGAGAAACCAACGTCAAGGATTATCCGTGGACTGGAAACTGGATGTACACGGCGCAACGGTGGACCGGCATCATCGCGTTCGCCTACATCCTCTGGCACACCTGGACGATGCGGTTTACCGGCATCGACTTGCATGAATATCCGGGCGCGTCCTTCGGCAAAGTGCAGGGCGAAGTATTTCAGACGTCGCTGTTCCTGTTTTACGTCGCGGGACTGATTGCGGCTTCGTGGCACTTCGCTTACGGTATCTGGCTGTTTTGCGCGAAGTGGGGCATCGTTTCGGGCGAGAAGGCGCGAAAGCGATTTTTGGTTCTTTGCATAGCATTTTTCTTTGTTCTGATCAGCGCGGGCCTGGCCAGCTTGACATCCTTCCGGTCGCACGCCCAACAATCCATCGACCCTGCCGGCGCAAGTCTGGTCGAAGCGGGATCGAGCACAGCAAAATAGAAAGCGGTACTTTCGAAGATGGCAGCGAATCCGAAAATCATTGTAATTGGCGGCGGCCTGGCAGGCCTTTCCGCCGTCATCAAGATCGCGGAGATGGGTGGTCAGGTCGATTTGTTCTCCATCGTTCCGGTGAAGCGGTCGCACTCGGTGTGTGCGCAGGGCGGCATCAACGCAGCCAAGAACCTCAAGGGCGAAGGCGATTCCACCTGGAAACATTTCGACGACACGGTTTATGGCGGCGACTTCCTGGCCAACCAGCCGCCGGTGAAAGCGATGTGCGAAGCCGCGCCCGGCATTATTGATTTGCTCGATCGCATGGGCGTGCCTTTCAATCGCACCCCGGAAGGCTTGCTGGATTTCAGGCGTTTTGGCGGGACGCTGTACAACCGCACCGCGTTCGCCGGAGCAACTACCGGGCAGCAACTTCTGTACGCGCTCGATGAGCAGGTGCGCCGCTACGAGTCCGAGGGCAAAGTTAAGAAGTACGAGCACTGGGAGTTCCTCTCGGCGGTGCTCGATTCCAACCGAGTCTGCCGCGGCGTCTGCGCCATGGATTTGCATTCCATGGAGGTGCGAACCTTCCCCGCGGATGCAATCATTATCGCAACGGGCGGTAATGGCGCGATCTTTGGCAAGTCCACCAATTCGGTAGTCTGCACTGGCTCGGCGCAGTCGGCACTGTATCAGCAAGGATGTTTCTACGGTAACGGAGAGTTCATCCAGGTTCATCCCACCTGCATCCCCGGCGAAGACAAACTGCGGCTCATGTCTGAGTCGGCACGCGGTGAGGGTGGACGCGTTTGGGTTCCAAAGACGCCGGGCGACAAGCGCGATCCGCTGTCGATCCCACAAGGCGAGCGCTGGTACTTCCTTGAAGAGTGGTACCCGAAATATGGCAATCTGGTGCCCCGCGATATCGCCACTCGCGCAATTTTCAAAGTTGTCTTCGAGCACAACCTGGGCATCGATGGAAAGCCGATGGTCTACCTTGACCTGACCCACATCGATCCCAAGATTCTCGACCGGAAACTGGAAGGCATTCTGGAAATCTATGAGAAGTTCGTAGGCGACGACCCGCGCAAAGTCCCCATGAAGATCTTCCCGGGCATGCACTACACCATGGGCGGGCTGTGGGTGGATTACGACCAGGCGACCAACATTCCGGGAATCTACGCCGCCGGCGAATGCGAATATCAGTATCACGGGGCGAACCGGTTGGGCGCGAATTCACTCGTGTCCTGCATCTTTGGCGGATTCATCGCGGGGCCAGCGGCGGTGCGATACGCTCGCGATGTGAAAGCGGCGCCGAGCAATGGGCATTTCGATGCAGAGCGCAAGCATGAGGAAGAAAACAATTCGATGCTGATGAAGTCGGATGGCAAGGAAAACCCGTTCCGGCTCTGGCGCGAACTGGGCGAGTTGATGACCGCAAATTGCACGGTGATTCGCTACAACAATAAGTTGAAGGAAACCGACGCAAAATTGTGCGAGATGCTGGAGCGCTTCCGGCACATCAATTTGAGTGACCGGTCGCAGTGGGCAAATACCAGTGTGGTGTTCGCGCGGCAGCTTTACAACATGCTGCAACTCGCGCGGGTTGTCACGCAGGGTGCGGCGATGCGGGACGAGTCTCGCGGAGCACACTACAAGCCAGACTTCCCCGAGCGCGATGACAAGAATTGGCTGAAAACGACGAAAGCATACTTCGCCCCGGACGCGGACGAGCCGAAGTTCGAGTTCGAACCGGTGGATGTTTCGTTGATTCCACCGAGGCCGAGGAAGTATGACGCGGTAAAGTAGCGAACGGCTGGTGTTTGATGTTTGTCATCCTGAGAGAAACAAGGGATCGATGCGGCTTGCCAGCGTCGACAGATTGCAGAGGTTCTTCGCTTCGCTCAGAATGACAAGAGTTTGGAGAGATGAAGGCTAATCGCGAATGGCTAATCACAAGACGGTCATCATAAAGATCAAGCGCCAGGACAACCCCAAAGCGCAATCGCGCTGGGAAGAATTTGAGCTGACCTACAAACCCGGTATGAACGTGATTTCCTCGCTGATGGAAATTGCGGCCAATCCGGTGACTCGTGACGGCAAGGCGACCACGCCCATCACCTACGACTCGAACTGTCTCGAAGAAGTTTGCGGCTCGTGCGCCATGCTGATCAATGGGCGGGCTCGCATGGCTTGCTCGGCGCTGGTGGATAAGCTCGAGCAGCCGATCCGACTGGAGTCATTTACCAAGTTTCCGGTGGTTCGGGATCTGGCGGTTGATCGCGCCGTTTTGTTTGAAAACCTGAAAGCGGTAAAGGCCTGGGTTCCTATTGATGGCAGCTACGATCTCGGATCTGGACCGCGTGTGATGCCTGAAGCCCAGGAGGCGGCCTACCCGCTTTCGCGTTGTATTTCATGCTGTTGTTGTATGGAGGCCTGTCCGCAGTTCAACGAGGATACTGGCTTCGTGGGTGCGGCTACGATTTCGCAGGTACGGCTTTTTAATACGCATCCGACGGGTGCGGCGCTGAAGCGTGAGCGATTGGCAGCGTTGATGGGCGACGGCGGCATTCAGGAATGCGGTTATGCCCAGAACTGCGTCGAAGTGTGCCCTAAAGACATTCCGCTGACGCAATCTATCTCGGAAGTCGGGGGCGAAGTGATAAAACAAGCCATCGGCGACCTATTTCACAAGTAAGCCGGTCGCAACTTTAGGGAGCGGCATTCCGATGCAAAGCGTTCGGAGGGGGACGGGCCAAAATGGCCCATTGGTGACATTTTCTGGGACAGATTTCGCCAAACGGTGGTATAGTGCGCACTTCGTTGCTTGGCACTGGGCGATAAGCGCTGTTTTTTGGGGCACATAGACAAGGCAATCTGAGACTGGGAAACGGCATCCTAACTGCAGAGACGAGTGGGTATCGCGGTGCGCGAGAGTAACGAGCGGTAATCTGGCCGGGATACTCTTTAGTAACCTCGCCGCCGAAAGCTGGCTTGGGGAACAGGGTCTGTGATTTAGAATAACCGCCTGCGTGGGCGTGGTAGTACAGAATTTGAGGCCACTTCGTGAAGGGTAAAACAGAGCGAGTTTTTCTGTTGGCATTCCTGGCTGCTGCCGTGTGCGGGCAGGCATTTGGACTGCATCAGGTCGTGCCCAGCCAACATGCGCATCGCGCCAGCAAACGCCGCGGGGGACATCTTCGGCGCGTGCTGTGGAATCCGGTATTCCGTCCTTCCCGCGATTCGTTGCTGCGACAGAATGAGGAAATTGATCGCCTTGAACTGCCACGGATCCAGAATCAAGCTGAGCTCGAGCAGTTGATCGCCAGCCAGGAACTGGTTCCGATTGTGGCCAGTCAAACCTTGCGCTTCGATCCGCGGCTTGATCCTGATCGCCGGTACTGCCGTCCGTGGACGCGCGATTTTCTTGACGATCTTAGCGATGCTTACTACAAACAGTTCCGCGGTCCGATCCAGGTGAACTCGGCAGTGCGAACGGTCCAGGTACAGAAAAAGCTTCGCCGGCACAATCGCAATGCGGCACCTGAGAAGGGCGAAACCGCGTCGTCTCACTTGGCGGGCATTACGGTCGACATTCAGCGACGGGGTATGAGCAAGCAGCAGGTGGCCTGGATGGAGCAATACCTGATGCCGCTCAGGGATCAGGGTCTGGTCGAACCTGAGGAAGAACGTCATCAATGGGTATTCCACGTAGCGGTTTCCGGCCGCTATGCGGACTTGCGCGAGTCAAAGATGTTGGCTGGCGAGCAGCGCGATGACGGACAAGACGACCAGAGCGTCGAGCCGCAAAACGTCTTGGCCAACAGCGACCGCCAACAATAATTCATACGAAGCGAGTCCTTCCTGGTCTTCTTGATGGGAACCACGGGATCGGACTCTTCATTTCATCTCCAGTAACAACCGTATACAATCATTCCCTTATCACCCATGGAAACACAAAAGCGCTCTTCTTCGGCGAACTCTCCTCTCTTCCCTGCGCTGCTGATCATGGCTTCAGCATTGGCATTTGGCCAGAGTGACGCTTCGGTTATCAGTACGCGAGCTCGCGCAATTCATGACTCGGCGATCGTTGTTGACACTCATGCCGATACGCCGCAGCGGTTTCTGGACGAGAACTTCGATATCGGCTCGACCGATCCCAAAGACATCGGGCACATCAGCCTCGACAAAGCGCACAGCGGCAACCTGGGCGCAGAGTTCTTCTCCATCTGGGTTGACCCCGTAACCAACCAGGGCCATTTCGCCCAGCACACTCTGGATTTGATCGACTCCGTGTATGAGCAGGCTGCGCGTCATCCTGATCGCATGACGATGGCGTTTTCGGTTGACGATATCTATCGCGCTCGCGAGCAGAAAAAGCTTGCGGCCTTGATGGGAATCGAGGGCGGCCACTCCATCGAAAACGATATTCATCTCCTGCGCGATTTCTATCGCCTGGGCGTGCGCTACATGACTCTCTCGTGGTCGAACACCAACGAGTGGGCCGACTCTTCGGGAGACATTGACGATCCCAAGATCCAACATCACAACGGACTCACCGATTTCGGACGGCAAGTCGTGCTGGCAATGAACCGTCTGGGAATGATGGTGGACATCTCGCACGTGGCTGACAAGACTTTTTGGGACGTCATTGCTACTACCAAGGCTCCGGTGATCGCGTCGCATTCATCAGCCCGCGATTTATGCAATGCGCCAAGAAATATGACGGATGACATGCTAAGGGCTGTGGCCAGGAATGGCGGCGTCGTAGATGTGAATTTCTTTTCTGGCTTTGTGGATCAAAGCTATTGGAATGCGGCCAAGACTCAACAAAAAGAACAGGACGCCGTAATTCATGACTACCTGGAGAAACTTAAGGCTGAGGGAAAGCAGGCGACGTTCGCCGATGAGGACCGGATCACCCGGGAATGGATGGCCAAAATTCCACGCCCGCCGTTCACAGTGTTGATCGATCATATTGACCACATCGCGAAGGTCGCTGGAGTGGACCACGTAGGGATGGGCTCTGACTTCGACGGTGTAAGCGGGGCGACTCCCGCGGGGATGGACTCCGCGGCTGACCTGCCTAAGATTACGCAGGCCCTACTCGATCGCGGCTATAGCGCAGAGGATATCCGCAAGATTCTTGGCGGCAATGTGATTCGGGTTTTCGGGGAAGTCGAACGAGTAAGCCACGAAATGCAAGCGCAAAAAGCCCTGGCCGGCAAGTAAATTCCACTGCCGCTGTCGTACAATTCAAGATTCGGATTCATTTACATTCAAGGAGCCCCCATGCGCAAATTCGTGATTCTTGTTCCAATCATCTTTATGTCGTCGCTCGTCTTATGGTCGCAGGACAAACCAGCGGCTTCGGCAAAGCCCACGGCGGTCATCGACACCACCGTGGGGAAATTAACCTGTACTCTCTTCCCGGACAAGGCTCCAATCGGCGTGGCCAACTTTATCGGTCTGGCGACCGGGACCAAGGATTGGACCAGCCCCGTCACTCATCAAAAAAAACATGGCGTTCCGCTTTACGACGGCACGATCTTCCACCGCGTCATCCCTGACTTTATGATTCAGGGCGGCGACCCGATGGGCACTGGAACCGGCGATCCCGGCTATCGATTTAAGAATGAAACTTCTTCTGACCTTAAATTCGATCGCCCTGGGCGTTTGGCCTACGCGAATGCTGGTCCGAACACGAATGGGTCTCAGTTTTTTATCACCGAAATTGCCTATGCGAGCTTGAACGGCGGCTACACCATCTTCGGCCAGTGCGATGACGCCAGCGTAAAGTTGGTAAAGCAAATCGCAAGGGTGGGCCGCGACGCGAACGACAAACCATACAAGCCGGTGGTGATCAATCACATCACGATCACCGGCGCGAATTAGAGGGTGATCGCATCGTTTGTAGCGCCGGCGTATGCTCTGGCCGACGCGAGGGCATCTTGGCCTCGCATCTCAACATTAATTGTGTAAACGAAAGGAATCGCTATGACCCGCCAGCCCGGCACTTATGCTGTGTTTGATACATCGGAAGGCAGCATCGTCTGCCGCTTATTTGAAAAGGACGCGCCCAAGACGGTCGCCAACTTTGTCGAGCTCGCCGAGGGCAAACGCGAATGGACGCATCCCGTCAGCCGCAAGAAGGGCAAAGACCGCCTCTACGATGGCACCATCTTCCATCGGGTGATTCCCGAGTTCATGATCCAGGGTGGTGACCCGGCCGGTACTGGAATGGGTGGCCCCGGCTACCAGTTCGAGGATGAAACCAAAGGCTCACCGCACAAATTCGACACGCCGGGAAAGCTGGCCATGGCGAACGCCGGTCCCAACACAAATGGTTCGCAGTTCTTCATCACGCTAGCTCCGACGACGTGGCTCACCGGCAAACACACGATCTTCGGCGAAGTAGTGGAAGGCCAAGATGTAGCCGAGAAGATCGTAGGCGTCCCGCGCAATCGCCAGGATAAGCCGAATAAGGACGTAGTCGTGAAGTCGGTCGTGATTGAGCGGGTTTAGCCACTAGCAAAGAGCAATGCCGCCTTCACCGACGGTATTCCGCGAAACCGTCGCGCCTATACGCCGATCACACCCACCAACTCCTTCACCGCCTCTGCGCTTTTGTCGAGGGCTGCCTTTTCTTCAGACGTCAGTTTGATTTGAATGATCTGCTCGATTCCCTTCGAGCCCAACTTCACGGGCACGCCTACGTACAGACCCTTGATTCCGTACTCGCCTTCCAGGTAGGCGGCACAGGGGAGAATCTTTTTCTTGTCTTTCAAGATCGCCTCGACCATCTCCGCGACTGCGGCCGACGGGGCGTAGTAGGCGCTGCCAGTCTTCAGATACTTCACGATCTCGGCTCCGCCATCGCGGGTGCGTTGGACCAGACGGGCTACCGTGGCTGCGTCCATCAGTTCGGTAATCGGAATTCCGGCGACGGTGGAATAACGCGGCAGAGGAACCATGGTATCACCGTGCCCGCCGAGGACGAATGCGGTCACGTTCTCCACGCTGACTTTCAACTCTTCCGAAATGAACGCGCGGAAACGCGCGGAATCGAGCACGCCGGCCATGCCGATCACACGCTCGCGGGGGAAGCCGCTCATCTTGTATGCGGCCTGCGCCATGGCATCGAGGGGATTCGACACGATAATCAGAATGCAGTTGGGCGAGTACTGCACGGCCTTGCCCACTACATCCTTCATGATCTTATGGTTGGTGTTGAGGAGATCGTCCCGGCTCATGCCCGGCTTGCGCGGGATGCCGGCAGTGATCACGACGACGTCAGAATTGGCGGTGTCGGCATAATCCTGCGTGCCCAAGATGTGGGAGTCGCGCTTCTCTATGGGCATGGCTTCCAACAGGTCCAGGCCTTTGCCTTGCGGAACCCCTTCGACGATGTCGATCAGAACTACGTCCGCCAGTTCCTTGGCAGCTATCCAGTGGGCAGCTGTCGCTCCCACATTTCCAGAGCCCACAACCGTAACTTTCCTACGCATAAGTTCCCTTTCTAAATAAGATCAAATTCGATAACCACAAAGGGCACGAAGGTACACAAAGGAACGCGGAGGCAAAACGAATAGTTCCCCCTTTTGTGTATGTCCTTTGTGGTTAGCGCTTGGCAATTAGCGCGTCGCTGTCAGCACCGCCGCGCCCATGTTTTCGATGATGTGCCCGGCAAATTCGCTGGTCTTCACCTTGGTGGCGCCTTCCATCAGCCGCTCGAAGTCGTATGTAACCTGCTTCTGCTCGATCGTGCGCTCCATTCCGTGCTCGATCAGGTCAGCCGCCTCATTCCAGCCCATGAGCCTAAACATCATCACTCCCGAGAGGATCACGGAGCCTGGATTGATAACGTCCTTATCGGCATACTTGGGAGCGGTGCCGTGTGTAGCCTCGAAAATCGCGTAGCCATCGCCGATATTGGCGCCCGGCGCAATGCCCAACCCGCCGACCTGCGCGGCGCAAGCGTCCGAAATATAATCGCCGTTCAGGTTGGATGTGGCCAGCACAGAGTATTCATCCGCTCGCGTTACCACCTGTTGGAAGATTGAGTCTGCGATGCGGTCGTTGACCATCAGCTTTTTCTTCCACGCACCCTTGCCATGGCTAGCGTAGATCGTGTTTAAAACGTCCCGCACTTCCTGGTAAATGGATTGGCGGAATTCTTCCGTAGCGAATTCCAACCCGGGCTCGGTGAGGTTAGCGTTCTCTTCAATGGTGAGGTTCGGATTCTTGTCTTTGTTGTCGAGAATCCAGCTCTCGCGCTCGGTGACGACCTTATCGCGGAATTCTTGTGTGGCGAGTTCATATCCCCACTTGCGGAAAGCGCCTTCGGTAAACTTCTGGATGTTGCCTTTGTGCATCAGGGTGACAGTCTTGCGGCCGCTGTCCAAAGCGAACTGGATTGCCATGCGCACCAGTCGCTTGCTCCCGGTGATGGAGATGGGCTTGATGCCGACGCCTGAATCGAGTCGTACCTGCTTCTTGCTTCCTTTGAGCATGTCTTTGTTCAGAAACTCGATGAGCCGAACGGCGTCCGGGGTGCCCTCTTCCCACTCGATGCCGGCATAGACGTCCTCCGTATTCTCGCGATAGATCACAAGGTCCATGCGTTCAGGATGTTTCACCGGCGAAGGCGTGCCCTTGTAATACTTCACCGGACGCACGCAGGCATAAAGATCGAGAATCTGTCGCAAGGCCACATTCAGGGAGCGCATGCCGCCGCCCACAGGCGTAGTCAACGGACCTTTGATGGAGATGCGAAACTCGCGGATCGCATTGACAGTGTCATCGGGCAGCCAATTGTTAAATTCCGCCTTTGCCTTCTCGCCCGCGAACACTTCGTACCAAGCCACACGACGCTTGCTTTGATAGGCTTTCTGCACTGCGGCGTCGAACACGCGTACCGAAGCTTTCCAGATGTCGCGGCCGGTACCATCGCCTTCGATGAAGGGGATGATCGGATTATCAGGCACCTGATAGCGCCCGTTGCTGTAAGTGATCCGGGCGCCGTTCGTGGGCACCGGAAGGCCGTTGTATGAGACCGCCATTACATGTCCTCCAGAGAGTGTGAGGGAACCAACAATTATAAAGGTTTCAAGGGACGCGCGAGAAATGAACCGTTCAAGCTTGTAGATCAGGATTCTCGCGCAGGTTGGATGTGCCTCAAACGGGACTCGCATTACAATGCTGGAATGGGTTCGGGAATCGCGACCTGGTGTCTTGTCAAATTATTCCGGGTCACCTTGATGCTCTGGGGACTCTGCCTTTTTAGCCCGCCGCCTGCCGCGGCCCAGCGGTTTCTCGCTGACGATTCCTCACCGAGCAACTCGCACGCGACTGAGGCCCCGAAGGCAATTGTGGCGACGCCTGTCCCCGCTCAACCACATGACTTTTGGGACCGTACAAACTTCGTGCTCTTTTCCGGAATTGTCGTAACCCGAGGCATGGACTACGCTTCCACCCGCAATTTTCAGGCTCGGGGGAGACAGGAGATTCTTCTCCCCGACGCCGTGGTTGATAATTCGGCAGGATTCGCTAGTTTGGAAGCGGCCGCAACCGTGACCTCCGTGGGCATTTCTTACCTGCTTCATCGTACCGGCCATCACACGCTCGAGCGCTGGATCTCGATTGGCCATGTCAGCGTCACTGGGTTCGGGGATGTCCGTAACTACGCGCTTGAGTCCAGGCATCGGCCGTAAAGCCGCTACGAACTTTCACCATCGTCGCGTACCGAAATACTTTCTCACGCCGATTGCATTGTATCTTCCCCATGGGCCATTGTTTCCTAAATCCGCTGCTCCAAGATTGCGGTCGCGCGCGCCCAGCCGGTCGAACAGGAAGTGCTGGGTTACGCGGAATTCGAATCCCTTGGCGATATAAACTCCCAATCCCCATGAGTGCTCGATGCCGATCGCGTCCCATGACCAGGTGTAGAGTGTTTGCGGGAGGTTCTTGCCAAACAAGAATGCTGGCTCTCCGAAAAACATGATCCTGCGGAACTGACCCTTGCCGAAGGGTCGAACCTCCAAGAGTCCCGAGATCATGTAGCGAGCGAACATAGTGCAGGGGGAGTTCACGCCCCCGTAGCTGCCGGCGTTTCCAGCGCACAGGTTTGGATCGATTTCGTTGTGCGGAGGAGCCAGGTCAAATTGCGCCCATCCGTAAAATGTATCTTTAGGAAAGAACATCCGGTCCGATTTATCAGTCACAGAATCACTCTGCGCCTGTAATGCTCCGGGCAAAACCAGACATATGACGGTCCACAGCAGCAGCCGCTTCATGTAGCCTCCGGGAAGAGTGTACTTTGAAAAGCTTGGGAAAAATCTCGAACTAACTATTTCGCTGGACCTCCGATCATCACGGATCGTGCTCGGAGCCTCCCGCCCAGCCTGCTTATGTGCCAGCTTTTGGAAGAGACACATTGTACCTCAGTAAGTCTTGCGCCCTCGTGCCTGGGTGGAGACTCTAGGATTCCAGCGGCAACTGAACGATCGCTTCACAGCCTTTTCCTTCGGTGCGATTGTGCAGCGAAACACTTCCCCCGTGAGCCTCGGCGATTTGCCGGCTTAAGGCCAAGCCGATGCCAGATCCTCCGGGTTTGGTGGTAAAGAAGGGGACGAACAAGTTCGAGGGATTGGCGATTCCGGGGCCTTCGTCCTGCACGAACAGGTGCAGCATATTTCCGTTTCTGGTCCAGCCTACTTTGACCTTCCCGCCATTCTCCAGCGCTGCATCGACTCCATTGCGGATCAAGTTGATCAGCAGTTGCTGTAGCTGGTCGGGATCGGCTTCCAGCGTAACTTCCGGTCCGGGCTCAATGTCCACGGCAGTACGCCTTTCCAAACCGGCCGCAACCCTGACGAGTGTATTCAGGTCCGTGGGGCGAAGCTGCGGCTTGGGCAATCGAGTAAGGCGAGAGTAGTCGCGCATGAAGCGGCTCAGCGCATCGGAGCGATCGACAATCACTCGCAGCCCGCGGCGCAAGTCGTCTTCCCAATCGGCGGCGCGAACTTCGCGCTTCATGATGTCTTCCAGGCTGCCCGCAATCGAACAAATCGGGGCGAGAGAGTTATTCAGTTCATGGCCGAGCACCCGTACCAGGCGCTGCCAGGCTTGCCGCTCTTCCTCGCGCAAAGCGCGGCTGAGGTCGGCGATCACTACCAGGTAGTGCGGTTTGCCACCTTGCCGGAATATCGAACGGCGAACACCCCAACGGCCGGATTGCCCGGGAAAATTCTTCTCGAGAGTACGCGCCGATTCTCCATCGAGGCACTCCGAGAGTCCCAACTCCTCCGCGCCCTTTCCCAGCAGGCGCTCGGCATTCTGAGCCATCACGCGTTCACCGGCGCGATTCACCAGCCGCAGCCTTCGATCACCATCGAAGGCAAATACGGCGACATCGATCTCAGTCATGACGGTGGTGAGCAGCGCGCTCGCCTCCATGGCGCCCAGGCGCTGCTCTCGCAGCATTTCCGAAAGCGTATTCACCTCAATCATCAACTCACCCAGAGCATCTCCCATTTTTGCGCCCCGCACCCGGAAGGAAAAATCACCCTCTCGTAGCGCGGACTGCATGTTGGAAAGAGTCTGCAGAGGGCGAATCACGGCTGATCGCAGGGCGAACGCGAAACCCAGCCAGATCATCAGCACAAGGAAAGTAAGACTCCAGCGCGTGTTGAAGTCGTGATCGCCGGTCCAGAGCAGGATGAGTGCGAGCGCGACCCCGGCCGCACCGGATGCCAGAGTCAGCAACAGGATCCGGTTCTCGTGACTCAGGCGACGCTTGGCTTTTCGCGGGTGGTGGGATCGAGGCTCGGGCCGAGACGTACCTGTGGACGCCATCGCACCTCGAGCATGCTTAGCTGCTTCCGATTCCATATTTCTGCAGCCGCCGGTAGAGCGCGCTTCGGCTCAGACCAAGCGCGTCAGCCGCCTGGCTGATGTTGCCACCAAAACGGTCGATGGCTTTGCGGATCAGAAGCGACTCTACCTCTTCCAGACTGAGATCCTCCATGCGCTGCGCGCTCTCGCGCGGATTCCGTAAGCTCAAGTCGCTGACTAGGACCAGGTCTCCGCTTGACAACAAGACCGCACGTTCCACCGCATGGTCCAGTTCGCGCACGTTCCCTGGCCAAGAATACTCCAACATCGCCTGCATGGCGGACGGATCGAGTGTCTTCGCCGGTTTGCGATAGCGTTCAGCGTAGCGGCTCAGAAAATACATCGCAAGCTGCGAGATGTCCTGGCGACGTTCACGCAATGGAGGAACATGAACCTCGACCGTATTCAGGCGGAAGAGAAGGTCCTGGCGAAAGCGGCCAGCGTCCACTTCCGCATTAAGGTTGGCATTGGTCGCCGAAATAATTCGCACATCCACGCGGCGTGTTTGCGAAGAACCTACTCGCTCCATCTCGCCGCTTTCCAGAACCCGCAGTAGCTTGGCTTGCTGGGACATTGGAACGTTGGCGATCTCGTCCAGAAAAAGTGTGCCTCCATGAGCCAACTCGAAGCGGCCGATGCGATCGGTCCTGGCATCCGTGAAAGCTCCTTTCAGGTGGCCAAACAGTTCACTCTCAAAGAGTCCCTCAGGCAGCCCACCGGTGTTCACCGCGACCAGGGGTCGAGAAGCCCGGCCGGACAACGCATGCAGAGTCCGAGCGACGACTTCCTTCCCGCTGCCGTGTTCCCCCGTGATCAGAATGTTGGCGTCGGAGGGACCCACGTTCGTGATCAGTCGCAACACTGGTTGCATCGCTTCGGAGTTGGCAATGAACTTGGGAAGTCCTTCCGCTCGCAGCAGGCGGTTTTCGGCTTCAAGCCGCTGGCCACGCCGCAGGGCGCCGCTCAACTCAACTTGCGTACGCAATACCGAAAGCAATCGCGCATTCTCCCAAGGCTTCTGGATGAAGTCCCGGGCGCCCCTCCGCATCGCCTCAACCGCAACATCCACACTTCCCCACGCCGTCATGACGATCACCGGCAGGGTGCTGTCATTGGCCTGAATTCGAGAAAGCAGGTCGAGACCTTCTTGACCCGAGGTAGTATCGCGGGTGTAATTCAGATCGATCAGTACGGCATCGAATTCCCTGGACTCGAGTGCGTCCAGCACACCCGAAGGCGACGTAACGGCTTCGATGGCAAAACCTTCCGGCTTCAACAGCAAACGCAGAGCTTCCAGCACATCCCGCTGATCGTCGGCGATCAGCAGCCGGGCCGCGGAATTAAGACTGGCAGGCATAGTCATAGAGGATAACGCGGTTGTGGTCATATCGTCTCAATCCCGAGAGCGGGCGACCGAGTTGCTCGGGTCGTCGCGCTCTCAAACTCAATTGCTCTGCGGCCGCGTCTGTTCAACCGTAGCGTCCTTCCGTGGAGCAACCCCTGCGAAGTGAGGCAACTGCTGCACGTCGCCTCGCACAGCTTCTTCGATCTCGATGCCTGAGTGTGACAGCGTTAAACCAGTGGCACGATCCAGTTCCACAATCGATTTTTCATACGTCGACATGGCTTCCACAAAATTCGATTCCGCCTGTGCCAGGTCACGGTCCGCTTGCAACACCAAATTGCTGGTAGACGCGCCTAAAACCTTCTTCTTCTGCTCAACATCGAAGGTCTGCTGGGCCAAGTCCCGCGCCTTGCGCGCCGCTTCGACTCGAGATCGATTTTGCGTCAGGGCAAATTGAGCGTTGCGCACTTCAATTCCGATCTGATTCTGGAGTTGCTGCAGATGCAACTGGGCCTGGCGATATTCCAACTGCGAGCGGATCTGGTCCGCCTGGGCTCCACGGTTGCGCAGTGGAATGGTGACGTTCAATCCGACAGCGTAGTCTGGGGAATTGTTCTTGAAGAGGGCCGCAAAAGCGTCAGAAAGTCCCGTGGGCGGGATCGGACCAACGGGAGGGCCGTTGTAACCTCGATTTTCCAGCCCCCCCAGGCCATAAGCGCCGTACCATGCAACCAGATCCACAACCGGTTTCATAGCATTGGCGGTGGCTTTGCGGGTGATTTCCCGATTGCTCAGATCCATACGCGCCTCGGCCAGCTCCGGCCGATGCGCCTGCGCGTCACTAATCAGGTCCTGCACAGGTGTGACCGGCTCTTTCTCTGGAATACTCATGGTGTCAGTCGGTACCACAGACGCCGAAGCGAGATTAGGATCGCTCAAGTCTCGCGTGATCGCGTTCTTGATCAGCAGTTCCTGCAATTGCAGCCCATTTTGCGAAAGCAACAGATCCTGGCTCCGTGACGATTCTTCGCTCTCCGCCTTCATCACTTCCATGGGAGCAATTGCTCCGATCTTTACCTGTTCTCGATCGTCCGACAGAGTCTTCTCCGCTAGTTCCAGCGAACGCTCTTTGACCTTAACGTCCTCGTATGCGTTCACCAGATCCCAGTAGATGTTTTGAATCTGTGAAACCGTCGCAATCACCTGGCCGCGGAATGCTACGTCGGAAATCTCGCGGTTATTGCGGGCGATGTGGACGTAACGCAGGTTCGGTCCGAAGCCAAAACCAGAGAGCAAGTGTTGGCGCAGCGTAAAGCGAAAGCGGCTATCGACTTCGGGCGAAAGAATGCCAAAAAGGCTATTGCTGGTTATGCGGTCGTTGTCGAATTCGACCGTCATCAAAGTACCGGTGGCAAAGCCCTGCGCGTAGTTGAAATTGGCTATTCCGCTATTCTGCTGCAAGGACTGGACGCCGTTCAGGATGGTGCTCGACTGTGGGAACGTAGCGTGATCGATGCTCATCCCTGCAATGATGATTGGGTCGTAGGAATCGATCGGAGCACCGGTACCCAGAGTCGACTGTACCAAACCCAAAGCGCCTGAGCCCGCGCCGCCCGCGCCCCCGGACGTTCCACCGGCTCCTGCTCCGGGAGCGCCGCTGCCGAAGCCGCCGATGCCGCCGCCGGGCGTTCCCTGTACGAGACCGGTCGCCACACCACGCACACTCTCTCCGGCTTTGGCGCGCATGATGTCGGTGTCGGCAATCGACAGGTTGAAGCGGGCGATCGCAAGATCGAGATTGTTCTCCAGCGCCAATGCGACCGCGTCGGTCAAGGACAGTCTAAGTTTTCCATCCCTGAGCAGCGACTCAATCCGCAAAGTATTTCCGAAGCTGGGCGGCGGCACTTGATGTGCGATGTAAGGACCCGCAAAGTAAGGAAAATGCGAGGCCGGCTTTGAATAGTCGACCAAATTCTGCGCCGTGACCGCAAGCGGCAACAGAAGCAACAGCGAAAGTGTTACTTTAATAAGCGCTCGTAGTTGACTGTGGTCTGGATAAGTGATCGTGTCCAATCCGCTCATGACTCTCCTGTTCTGATTCTGAACCTCACTCGTATCGCAGCGCCACCATGGGATCGACCTTCGTAGCACGCCTGGCAGGCCAATAAGCCGCGAACAGCGCGACACTCAGTAGTAGCAACGGTATCAGCGCCATGGTCGGCAGGTCGAAGCGGCTCACCTGGTAGAGGCTCGCCTGCAGCAGCCGCGAAGCAAAGAAGGACAGCACCAAGCCTGTTGCGCAGCCTGCAACTGCCAGCGCAGCCGCGCGCTTTAATACTTGCCAATAGATGCTGGCCCGGTCCGCGCCCAGGGCCATGCGCACGCCGAATTCCCGCGTCCGCTCGGCGACCAGGTAGGAGATCACTCCGAAGAGGCCAATGGCCGCCAGAAGCAATGCAATGACTGCAAAACTGCCCAGAAGTAGAACCGTAAAGCGCCGCTGCGCGAGAGACTCTGAGACCAGCTTCTCCAGGGTCGTAGTGTTATAGATTGGCAGATCTTTATCGACCGACCAGAGTTGCTGCTGCACTTCCGCGAACAGACCCGGATTACTCCCACTACTCCGCAGCACAAAAGCATTGCGGCCGCTGGCCCCGCGTTCCACCTGGAAGATGGAGGTGTAAATCATCGGAGGTGGATCGGCATCCAGCGCCGCTATGTGAACGTCAGCAGCCACGCCGACAATCGTGAAGATCGCCAGATCGCCCCAGTAGTAGCGTTGCCCGATTGGATTCTGGCCGGGAAAATATTGCCTCGCCAACGTCTGGCTGATAATGGCAGCGTTCGGTGTGTCCGGAGTATCTTGCAAACTGAAATCTCTGCCTTGGAGCAGCGTGATTCCCATCGCATGGAAATAACCCGGGGTGACCAGCGAAGCTTCCGCCCAGTGGAAGTCATCCGCGGCAGCATGCTCCAGGCGAAAACCAATCTGCCGCACATCGCTCAATGGAAGATGGCTCGCCGCCGCGACCGCAGTCACTCCCGGTAAACGCGAAAGACGATCGAGCAGTTCTTTCTGCGCGGTCTGTCGCTTGATCGGATCGGGATACCGCGCATGATCGAACAACGTCCGGACCACAAATACGCCCTTCGGATCGAATCCAAACGGAGAATCCAGCAGGTGCACGAAACTCCTGAGCAGCAATCCACCGGCGATTAGTAAGACCAGCGCGGCTGCGATCTCAATTGTGGCCACAGAATTCTGCAACCGCTGGGTTCCGCGCGCCGGACCAGCCTGGGTCGATTCCTTGAGGCAGGCATGCGGCGAAACGTGCGCAAGACGCCAGGCAGGCACAAAACCAAAAACAATCGCAGTCACGAACGAGAGTCCCAGCGTGAACAACAGGACAACCGGGTGTAGCATTACGTCATGCAGACGAGGAACGTCCGCTGGTCCAAACCGTCTGAGCCCGGCGACCAGCGCCGCCGCCACGACGACGCCAGCACCTGCTCCGCACATGGAAAGCAATAGACTCTCCACCAGACATTGCCGCATCACGCGCGCCGGGTTGGCACCAATCGCGCTTCGCACTGCCATCTCTCGGCTGCGGTGAGTGGCACGCGCCAGCAGCAGGTTCGCGACATTCGCGCACGCGATTACCAACACGCACATAACTGCCAGGATCAGCAGGATGATGAGTGGCCTGGCTTTTTCCACCGTGCGCGCCGCAAAGGCGTATGCACGGGGCGCGACTTGCACTGTCCCCGAATATCCATACTCCTGCATGAACTCCTTGGCGATGCCTTCGACATCGTTTTGCGCCTGTTCCCTGCTGACCCCCGGCTTCAGACGCCCGATGAGGCCTACTCCAAACTCCCGGGTTCGATTCTCGGGGCTTAGGAGCTCTGGCTCGAACGCGAGTGGCACCCACAAATCAGCCATCTCGGAGAGCGGCATTCCATCGAAAGGAAAGCGGAACGAGGCCGGCATCACCCCGATCACTGTAAACGGCTTCTCATCGAGCTTGACGGACTTGCCGAGGATATTCGGATCGCCGCTGTACTGGTGCTCCCAGAGTGTGTGCGACAGAACGACAACGTTACCAGAACCATATCTCTCCTCTTCCTGAGTGAAACTCCGTCCCAACTCCGGTGACACACCAAGTAGAGGAAAGGCCGATGCCGACAAGCTTGCTGCGTTTATGCGCAAGGGCTGGCCTGCACCGGTGAGGTTGAAGCCAGCGCTCTCGTACGCTGCGACCTGCGAGAAAGATCGATTCCGATCTCGATAGTCCTGGTATTCGCCGGCTGAGACTCCGATTTCATCCGCTGACATGCCCGGCAAAGTTTCAGATACGACCACAAGCTGGTCCGGTTGCCGATAAGGCAAAGGCCGCAGCAGGACGGTATCGACCACGCTGAAGATCGCAGTGCTTGCCCCAATACCGATAGCCAAGGTCACCACGCCAATCGCCGTGAAACCGGGATTCCTTGCCAGCACACGCCAGCCGTATCGGATGTCTTGCAGCAAGCCTTCCACGCTCCACCTCATTCGCATCGCAGGGCTACCATGGGATCGACTTTGGTGGCTCTTCGCGCTGGCACATAATTCGCGGCCAAGGCTACGCCCGCCAGCAAGGCAGAAACCCCGCCGAAAACCGCCGGGTCGGTCGCGCTCACACCAAACAGGAGTCCTGACATGATTCTGGTTGCCGCTACCGAAGCCACAATGCCCAATACCACGCCCAGGCTGACCAGAGACATCCCCTGCCTCACCACCAGTTTCAGCACATCCGACTTTTCCGCGCCCAATGCCATTCGAATACCGATTTCGTGTGCACGCTGAGAAACCGTGTAAGACATCACTCCGTAAAGACCGACCGCTGCCAGCAACATGGCCAGTCCGGCAAAAATAACCAGCAGGAGCGTAGCGAATTTTCGCCGCAGCACTGATCGGGCAATCATGTCTTGCATCGTCCGCACGTTGGACAGCGGGACATCCTTATTCACGTTCCAAACGGCGTTCTGCACTCCTGAGGTAAGCGCGAGCGGATCTGCCGTCTTGCTGCGCACTACCATAAAGACCGATGGCCAGTGCCCTTGCCCAAACGGAAGGTAGGCTTCCGCTCGCGGAGCGGCGTCCAGGCCCTCATGCCTCACATTTCCCACTACGCCGACGATCTGGATCTGATTCTTCACCGGACCAAAATCAAGGATGTACTTCCCAATCGGATCCTGGCCGGGAAAGACGGTTCGCGCGAGAGTTTCGTTCACCACCGCCACTTCAACTGAGCCGTGTGCATCCTCTTCGTTGAAGTTCCGGCCCTTCAACAGAGGAATCCCCATGGTGTGGAAGTAGCTCGGCGTACTGACGCGGATATCGGCGTTGTAATCCTGATCGCTGCCCGGAATCTTGAAGCTGCGATCACTGTTGCCGTTGGACAGTGGCAATCGGCTCACGGCGCCTGCAGACTGTACGCCCGGTACGGTTTCAATGCGATCCTGGACCTGTTGATAAAAGGCATCCTGCTGCGCTGGCGCAGCGGATGGCGGAAGTCCAACACTGAACACAAGCAGATGATCGGGATCAAATCCTGGATCGACATTCATCAGCCGCACGAAGCTCTTGAGAATGAGCCCGGCGCCAATCAGAAGAACCAGCGAGAGCGCAACTTCCATCACGACCAGCGCCGAACGGGTCCGTCCGCGGCTGCTGGTACTTCCCCGCTCGCCTTCTTTTAACGACCCGCTCAGATTTTCACGCGAGGCATGGAAAGAAGGCGCCAGGCCAAATACAATTCCACTGACGACAGAGACAGCGACACTAAAGGCAAGCACTTCGGGGTTCATTCCAATGCGCTTTAGATCGCCGATACTTCGCGGACTCAGCGACAACAGCGCTGGAATTGCCCAGACCGCAAGCAGAACGCCTAACCCTCCGCCAATCAGCGCCAGTAAAACACTTTCCGTCAGTAACTGCCTCATGAGCCGCAAACGGCTTGCTCCCAATGCACTGCGAATGGAAACCTCTTTCGCCCGCTCAGTGGCGCGCGCCAGCAGAAGGTTCGCAACATTCGCGCAACCGATAAGCAGGACAACAGCCACCGCCGCCGCTAACAGGAGCAGGGTAGGCCGAACCTCGCGAACGAAATTATCCTGCATGGCTATTACGCTGATCCCGACATCGGTGTTGGCATCGGGATATTGCTTTTCCAATTGGCGAGCAATAGCGTCCATGTCCGCTCTTGCTTGCACCAGCGTCACCCCCGGCTTGAGCCGTGCCCAGGCTTCAAAATAGTTACTGTCTCTGAGCGGACGAGGATCCTTTTCCGGTGTGAACGGATACGGCGGCACGTCCCACGGGGACGGCATCCAGAGCTGACCGTAGTCGTCGGGCGCAAAATCAGCAGGCATCACTCCAACCACGGTGTACGGCTCGCCATCCAGCGTGATGTTGCGTCCCACCAAACTGCGATCGGACCCAAAACGGCTTTTCCAAAGACCGTAGCTGAGCACCACGACGTGTTCATCGCCTGCCTTCTCATCCTCGGAAAGCAGGCCGCGCCCGAGAAGCGGACTAACTCCAAACAATGGAAAGAAGTCTCCCGAAACCACAGCGAACCGAACGCGTTCGGGTCGTTCACCGCCGGTCAAGTTGCCTTGAGAGCCCCGCGATGCCGCTAGATAAGAAAAACTGTGGTTCCGGGCCACCCAATCCAGGTAGTTCGCGGGCGACGCACTCGCCTTCGCGCCATTGCTTCTCAGCTTTTGCGAGACGCTAACGATGCGGCCCGAATCCGGATACGGCAGTGGGTGCAGGAGAACCTCATCCACCACGCTGAAGATCGAGGTGGTGCTGGCAATGCCGAGAGCCAGCGCGATCACTGCGACGAAGGTAAACCCCGGAGCCTTCCGCAGCATGCGGAAGCCATAGCGAACGTCCTGCATCAAGCTTTCCATCGCTTACCTTGACTGCGGCGCGGCTGCTGCTGGCGCCACTCCCTGACTCGCGGGATCTTTCGCGATCCAACCGTCGAATAACTGTATCGTCCTGTCGCTATACGCCGCATTGGCTTCGGAGTGGGTCACCTGAATGATGGTGGTTCCCTGATCATTCAGCTTTTTAAACAACTCCATGATTTCCTTTGCCTGGCTGGAGTGCAGGTTGCCCGTGGGCTCGTCCGCGAGAATCAGCTTCGGATTCCCCACCACAGCTCGCGCGACTCCCACCAACTGTTGCTGTCCGCCCGAAAGCTGGTTGGGATACAGATCCTTCTTGCCCACAATCTGAAACCGATCCAGAATCTCGGCAACCATGCTGGCGCGCTGCGAGCGCGAGATATTGCGGTAAGAAAGCGGAACATCCAGGTTTTCGTACACCGTAAGGTTGTCCAGCAGATGGTAACTCTGGAAAACGAATCCAATATATTTCCGGTTCAGCTCGGAACGCTTCTTCCGGTCAAGCTTATGCACGGCATGTTCGAGGAGATGGTACTCTCCCGCCCAACTGTCATCGAGCATGCCAATGATGCTCATGAGCGTTGACTTCCCCGAGCCTGACGGCCCCATGACCGTGATGAACTCGCCTTCCCGAATGTCAAGGCTGATGCGGCGCAGAACATAGGTGACCCCGGCGCCGGTTTTGTAGGTGCGTTCGATATTGCGGAGCTGAATCATTTCTTCTCCCTGGCCTGCACTCCATCAATTCACCTCGACGCTCTCCTCGACCACTCGCCCGTCAAACATATGAATGGTGCGCTCAGCGTGCCGCGAGAAGCGAGGATCGTGCGTCACCATGCAGATGGTCGCGCCTTCCCGGTGCAAGTCGCGCAACAGGTCCATGACCGCTTCAGCGTTGCGGGAATCCAGATTTCCGGTCGGCTCATCAGCGAGAAGGATGGCAGGCGAACCCGCCAACGCGCGGGCCACGGCCACGCGCTGCTGCTGCCCACCAGAAAGCTGTGAGGGATAGTGCTTGGTGCGGTGGTTCATCCCTACCCGCTCCAGGGCATTGTGCACTCGCTCTTTCCGTTCGTTCGCCGGCATGCCCCGATAAGTAAGCGGAAGCTCCACGTTCTCGTACACGGTCAAATCGCCGATAAGGTTAAAACTCTGAAAGATGAATCCTATTTCGCGATTGCGGATGCGCGAACGCTCGCTGATGTTTAGATTCGCGGCGGCGTGTCCATTGAGCACATAGGTCCCATCCGTCGGCGAATCCAGCAATCCGATCAGCGCCAGCAGTGTCGACTTCCCCGAGCCGGATGGCCCGGCAATCGCCACATATTCACCCTTCCGAATCTCCATGTGAATCCCAGACAGCGCATGGGTCTCCACCTCATCCGTGAAGAAAACCTTGGTGATGTTCTCCATACTGATTATGGTTCCCGCGTCGGCCATCGAAGTTCCTTTCTCCTTCCAGCGCTCAGTCCTATTCCAGACGAACGCGATCATAAGCATCCCAGCGAGACATATCCGACAGAATGACCTGATCGCCTTCCTTCAGCCCCTGCAGAATCTCCACCGTATTCACCGAACTGCGGCCCAGCTTCACTTGCGCGCGGACCGCATTATTTCCATCGGGCTCCAGCTTGAACATGCCCACCGTGCTCTGCTCCTGCCCGAAGGCCGGACGTCCCACATACAACACGTTGTCCATCTTTTCCAGATCGATAGTGCCGTCCACGCTGAGATCGGGCCGCGCCCCTTGCGGAAGCTTGGCGTCCAGGGTCACATCCACGGTCACCGTCCCATTCACTACAGACGGATCAATACGCACAACGTGACCAGGGATAACTCCGTTATGTGTATCAACCGAGGCAGGCTGTCCGATCTGAATATCTTTCGCCTGGGTCTCTGCAATCTTCAATTCCGCCTTGAGCCGCTGCGGCTGCACCACCTTGGCGAGCGTGGTGCCGGGCGTCACAAACTGTCCAATCTTCAGTGTCTGCTCCTGCAAGACTCCGTCGATCCCTGCGCGCACCCGCAACCGGTCGAGTTGGCTCTGTTTCAGCTGTGCCAGGGCGCGAAACTCCTCGACCTCGGCTTGCTTGGCTTGCAATTGCGCTTTGAGCACTTCGCTGCTATTCACCAGCCTCTGCTTCTCGATGTCGTTCTGCGTCGACAGTTGCTCCGCTTTCTGGTTGGAAACCTTCATACTGAGTTGCGAGATAACACCGAGCTTGGCCAATTCGGAATCGATATCCGCCTGCATCTTGGCTTGGCTGTACTCCGACTGCGCCTGCGCCGACAACGATTTCTGCGCCAACACCTGGCTGGCCAGCGCCACCTCCAGATTCTTATAGTCGGCTTCCGATGCCTTAAGCTTCCACTGCGCATCCAGCGCCTCCTGCGTCAACTGGGGGTTGCTCAGCTCCAGCAATATGGTATCGGCCTTGACTTGAGCGCCGGGAAGCTCCAGGATTTTATCCACGCGCCCTTCGGTGATCGCTGGCAGAAACTGGATCGATCCTTCCATCGGGACCAGCGTCCCCAGGCCGCGCACTTGCCGCAGCACAGAACCGCGCTTCACCGTGTCCACCCAAACCGTAGACCGCTCGACCGTAGGAGCCGCAGGCTTCAGCCGATAAACTCCCATGGTCACCAAAACGAGAAGCACAATTCCGACAGCTACATAAAGGATCTGGCGGCGACGACGCTGACCCGCAACCGATGGACGAGCGATATCCATTTGCTTCTAGGAATGGCACGCGCACGGCCACTGTCCCGGCCGTCTAAGTCGCATCCCTCCAAATGTTTACACGCAAATACAGCATAGTTCTATCAAGTCATTCTGTTCATTCGTGGGAAGCAAGTGTCCGAATACGAACACACGACACGAAGCGTGCCGTCATCCCGAGTCCGGCGTAGCCGGCGACGGATCTCGCGCGCAGTACGAGAATCTGAACTTCCTGGCCCGAGTTGTACATCTCAACTTCCCTCCGGTATGCTGATCTCAATCCTGTCAGCAACTATCAGCAGCGCCAAGGAGAAACAATGACCGTTGTGCGTAATGGAAATGCCCGCAAATATTTCTTGTTAGGACTGGTGATTCTTATGGCTACCTCAACCTTCGCGGCTTCGAACCTCTACAATTTCACTCTCCCCAACATCGACGGCAAACCCATGCCCCTGGCCGACTTCAAAGGAAAAGTAATCCTGATGGTCAACGTAGCCAGCCAGTGCGGATTTACGCCCCAATATTCCGCGCTCGAAGCAATATTTGAAAAGTACAAAGACCAGGGCTTCGTCATCCTAGGCTTTCCGGCCAACAACTTTGGCCAGCAGGAGCCCGGAACCAACGAGGAGATCAAGACGTTCTGCTCGAGGAAGTACAGCGTGACTTTCCCTCTATACTCCAAGATTTCCGTCAAGGGAGCGGATCAGGCGCCGCTCTATCAATACCTCACCAAAGACGCCGACCCGTCTCACACCGGAGACATCAAGTGGAACTTCACCAAGTTTCTGGTCGACCGCAACGGCAACGTAGTGCAGCGCTTTGAACCCGCGGTCACCCCGGATTCCCCGGAAGTGACTTCAGCCATCGAGAAGCTGCTGAAGCAATAGGTCGAGAAGTTGCTTAAGTGTCACCGACACTTTTGTCATGCCGAGGAGCGGAGCGACGAGGAATCTGGTGTTCGCGGCCCACGCGAAAGACCCAGATCCCTCCCTTCGCTTCGGATGACAAATAGCACGCCTGACAATCCTGCTACAATTCCCCCGCGCCCCGCGCAATCCCAAACCTGCTGCTATGGACTTCGACCAGCTCGAAACTTTTCTCGAGGTTGCGCGGCTCAACTCTTTCTCCCGCGCCGCAGAGAGGCGCTTCCGCACCCAGCCGGCAATCTCGTCCCAGATTCGCTCTCTTGAAGAGGAAGTAGGCGCGAAGTTACTAGATCGATCCGGAGGCAAGGTTTCAGTCACTGCCTCGGGCAAGCTTTTCCAGAAATTTGCCGAACAGATGGTCGAATCCCGCAAGGCCATGCTGACCGCCATCGCCGAGACCGAACGCGTGCCCCGGGGCGAAATCGTAGTCGGCGCCAACGAAGGCACGTGCCTGCACATCCTGCCCGAGGTCTTCGCCGAGTTCAAAAAGCAATATCCGAATGTCGGCGTCAACATCAAGCGCGCGGACTACGCCAAAATTCTGGAATCCGTTGTCGACAACTCTGTGGACTTCGGCGTCGTTTCCCTGCCGGTAACCGACACCCGGCTGACCGTCGTCCTCATTCATCGCGACGAACTCGTAATCATCGCTCCTCCCCAGCACCCGCTGGCCAAGATGAAATCAGCCACCATTGCACAAGCTGCGAAATTCCCACTGGTCATACCGAAAATCGGACACACCCGCGACGCGCTGGAAAATCTCTTCTACGAACGCAAGCTCAAACCGCGCTACACCATGGAACTCGATTCCAGCGAACTGCTAAAGCGTTTCGTAGCCGCGGATGCCGGAGTGGGCTTCATCGCCCGCTCGAATGTTCTCGAGGACATGCGCGCCAATGCGCTCGCCGCCATTCCGATCTCTGACGCCACGGTCCGCCGCGACCTCGCCCTGGTCTTCCGCAAAGACAAAGCCCTGAGCCGCGCCGCGCTAGCCTTCATCGACATCGCAGTAAAAATCAAAGGCATGGACGCAATGGCTTCAGGAAAACGCTAGGGCGGCTCTCGTGATGGTGTAGACAGCGTGCCCTCAGTGGCTAAGACCGGAGCTCGTTGCAGCCTTTGGTGGCACAGCTGAAGCCGTGCCTTCCTGTTCCTGGCTGTGCCCTCCGGGGCGGGATGGGAAGGGCACGACTTCAGTCGTGCCAATCCGGCGCTAGCTTAGGCGGCTTCAGCCGCTGGGGGCCATCTATCCAACTTGAGTCCCGGAAACGCGGAACAGTACCGGTACTCTGGAGCGGTCATCACGAGTCTACGCTCAACCGGATTTTGATGAATGTAATTGCGATGATTCTCGAAATCTTCAGTATTGCGAATGCGGTGGTCGGTGAATCCTCTCTGCCAAATCTCGGCCTTGCGCCCTGTTTCGACGCCCGCGGCATGCGAATACCCTCCTTTGATAAACTGCATCGCGCGTTCCAAGGTGATGTCGATGGCGGGCGTAAAGAGTAGATGCACGTGCTCGGGCATAACGACGAAAGCATGCAGTTCGAATCGTCCTTGCCTTTTGTAACCGTAGAGGGTTTTCAAAAAAAGTCGGCCATAGGGTTCGACCAGAAAGAGACTCCTGCGCTGCCAGGTCGAGAAAGTAACGAAATAAGTGCCGGGCGGGGAGATTGCGCGAGTAGGCCTCACAGCACACCTCAGCGGCTGGAAGCCGCTCACCTCCAGTCTAGTACGGCACGGCTGAAAGCCGTGCCCTTCCCTTTCAAAATTGGACGAAGTCGGTGCTGTTTTGGGAAAGAATCCGACCGTCTTGGGCAGGACACGACTTTGGGAAGGGCACGACTTCAGTCGTGCCACAAAGTCGTCAAAGAACCCCGGCTTCAGCCGCTGAGGTTTGCTTTGCCGGTTGCTGAACTGCCCCAGCCTTCGCAAAAGCGCAAAAGGCGGGGGCACCCACCCCGTGTGGTTTTGGAATAGACATCGGTATCAAATATTACCGTCATGTTTCGCATGGTTTTCACCCTGCCTTTCTGCCTCCGCAGGAGGTTTCTTGATCGCTTTCATCCCTTCGGCTACTTCAGCCGCCTTTTCCCAATTGTGATTGATGTACTTGAGATGATCAGCCGCTAGACGCAGGAGTCTGTCATACGAAGCAATTTCAATCTTCTCTCTCCGAAAATCGGCAAGCCGCTGTTGTTCAAGGTCTGTGCGTTCACCGTCCCGCCTACCAATAACCACGTAGCCTTCGCAATCAGCATTCAGACCTTTGAATCCCTCTTTCTCCTCGAATAAGGCGTTATCTCGTATCCAGCGTCGATAGTCCTGAATCTGCTGGACGGCGTGATGGCAATCTCGCGACACGCTACCGTCCTTGTTGGTCGCTTCCATCCTGGGACTCTCGAGCTCGATCAGCGTCCATTTGTATCCGAGCGAGTTCAGATCACAATAAAGGAAATCGGGGATGTGCTTTCCACCACCAAGTCGGGGTTTGGGAAAGACCCAAGAGCAATGACATGGGAAGGCAAGAGCAAGCAGGTAGGGACGAGCAGTATAGAATTCTTGCAATGGTCTTTCATCTGTGGCTTCGGCCAAGATCTTCGCAAGCTCATCTATTAATTTCATGTCTCGGGGCGTGTTCCAGTCGATGAAATTGTCGGGCCACGGCTCCCTGATCTTGGGATCATTCAATAAGTCCCTTGTGTTGCCGACAGTCAACATAACGTTTGAAGGTGGTGTCGAACTCACAGTGTTTCCTCTTAAAGCGACTCTAATCGTCATCACCCGATAGAAGCGGCGCTAAGGAGCTAAACTTTTAGTCGAAACGGAATGAAGTATACATCGTTTTGATGGCTGGTACCGATCATATTCGTCGTTGCCCAGTGCCCGTCCAGCGATGGCAGGCTGTCAGAATTCCCTGACATATTTTTTGCGCTGCGTGCGGACTCAGGGTCCCTCGACTCCGCGAGATCGTTCGCTTTGCGAACGATCTTGCTCCGCTCGGGATGACAAAGGGGGGAAACTCGGGATGACAGAGTTCGGGGAGGGGGCTGACTGGTCGAAACCGCAAAAAGGCGCCCTTCCGCCCAAAACTTGTCAAGCCCCCTAAACCGTCCATTTTCTTCCAAGCTGCTGATTCGGATGGAAATATAAATATCGAAATCGTGTCTCAGTTACCCCCTCCAACTTGCTATTCTTGAAATAGAGACTAAATCTCGAAATAAACAGGCGCGACCCGGAATCCGGCTCGCGCCTTTTTTATTGGAGTCCAATGAAAAAGAAATCGGGCAATCCACGCCGGTGCACAGCGCAGACGGCACCTCTGGTCCGCGGACCGCTAAACTGTAAAGCCAAAGGCGACCTGGCAGAACTTGTCTTCTTACATAAGGCGGCAAGCTTGGGCTTTGGCGTAGCCAAGCCGTACGGAGACAAGGAGCACTACGATTTTATCCTAGACTCGGGCGAGCGCTTCTGGAGGGTGCAGGTGAAATCAACCTCCTACACTGAGCCCGACCGCAACGCTTATGTAGTCAATGCCTGCCACAACGACAAAGGACGCAAGGTCAAGGCCTATCAGGCTGCGGAGGTTGACTTCATCGCCGTCTACCTCGTACCTATCGACGTTTGGTACATCGTCCCGGTGAACCAACTCGGCGCCCTGCGCTCCCTTCGCCTATACCCGTCCGGCTGCCACGGCGCCGACCGCTTCGAAGCGTTTCGCGAAGCCTGGCATCTGATGGCTCCCGGAGCCGATTTGCCCTAGCCACGGACACTGCGCCGGGTCCCGGCCCCAAGCCGCCATGGCAAACGTTTTGTCGAGTAGGAGGGCTGGGTCGGCGGTGGAAGCCTTGAAAGGGCGCGGCTTCCAGCCGCGCCGTACATCGTTATCACGGATCTGCGGCACGGCTGGGAAGCCGTGCCCTTTCACAACTCCGACGCCCTCCCAATGACTTCGGTTAGAATCCTTTCGCGTGCGAATCTCGATCATTTGGCTGGTTCTGTCCCTCGCTTGTCTTTCTTTTTGCTCGGCGCTCGCCCAGACTCCGCGCAAGCAGTCCCCCAAGGAGCTCCCGCCTTCTGCTTTCAAACTTGTTTCCATTAAGACAACTGGAACGAAGCGCTATAAGTCGGAAGACGTCGTCGCGGCCAGCGGCCTGCAACTCGGGCAAACCGTCAGCGAAGATGATTTCAAGAAAGCTGCCCGGGTCCTCGGCGAAACTGGCGCCTTCGGCGATGTCCTCTACAGCTTTCAATACTCCCCCGATGGCACCAAGTTGGAGTTGCAGGTTCAGGACGCCGAAAAATTCGTTCCCGCCCGCTTCGACAATCTGGTCTGGTTCTCCGATCAGGAACTGCTCGACCAATTGCACACCCAGGTTCCGTTGTTTCAAGGACAGCTCCCAGTCGCCGGCGACCTTGCGGACCAGGTCTCCAATGCGCTGCAAGGCCTGGTGATCGCCCGCAATGTGCAAGGCCGAGTCGACTATCTTCGAGCCGCCCACGAAGAGGGCCCGATTGAAGCATTCGTTTTCAGTGTCACCGGACCACAGATTCATATTGGGGACGTCGCATTTGCCGGAGTCGGCGAATCCGAGTTGTCCCTACTGGTAGCTGCGGCTAAAAAGCTGAAGGGTGCTGATTTCTCACGCTCGATTCTTCGCACGCAAGAGGACAAGAACTTTCTCCCGATTTACCTCCAGCGAGGATATTTAAAGGCAACGTTCGGTGATGCGCAGGCCAAGGTTGTGAAGGACACTCCGGAAGAAACCACCGTAGATGTGAGTTTCCCCGTCGATCCCGGACGCCAGTACAAGCTGACCGCGGTTATTCTAGAGGGGCACAAGTCCTTCTCGGCGGAAAATCTGAAACCCCTGATCCATGCGGAAATCGGCGAGCCTGCGAACGCGGTTCAACTCGATACTGACATTGAAGCCATAAAGAAACTTTACGGCACCCGTGGCTTTATGGCGGTGAGTATCCAGCCGGATATGGAAATGGACGACGCCAACTCTACCGTCAAATACGTGCTGCAGATCCAGGAGGGCGACGTTTACTCCATGGGTGATCTGGAAATTCGAGGTTTGGATACCCACACCACTGCCCGTTTGCAGGATGACTGGAAGCTGCGCGGCGGCGATCCCTATGACTCCAGCTACTCCAAGCGATTTCTGACCGAGGCGGACAAAGAAATCTCGCTGCTGGGGGATTGGAATGTCAGCGTCCGCGAATCGCTGAATCGCGAAGAGAAGACGGTGGACGTAACCCTGCGGTTCGACCCCAAGTCGCGATAGATTCGGGAGGGAAAATCCTTGACGGGGAGCGCTATCCCCTTTCAAATCGATACATCTAACAGGCAGCGGCATACTTAACTCAAAAGGAGACTTCATGAGATTGATCCGGATGTTCGCAATTTCCCTGACCGGGGCTGTGTTGGGCGCAGCGCTGATTCCAGCCTCATTCGCCGCCAAAGCCGAAACCTTTACCGGCACTGTGAGCGACGCTATGTGCGGGGCTAAACACATGATGGAGGGTGACGACGCAGCCTGCCTCCGCGCATGTGTCCAGAAGGGATCAAAGTACGCCCTGGTCGTGGGTAATAAGGTCTACACCCTCGATGCCAAGGACAAGACCACGCTCGACAAGCTCGACAAATTAAGCGCCGCGAAGGCGACGGTCAAGGGTGAAGTCGACGGCGACACCATCGAAGTCAGCTCGGTGGCTGCGGCCAAGTAGTACTTCTTTTGAGGGTACAAAACCGGCGGAAATCCGAATCCGGGTTTCCGCCGAACTTTTTTTGCCTGCGAACCAATTTTCACATTCCCTTTACAATTCACTATGTTAGATTTGACCCTCATCAAAACACCGGAGGAATAACGAATTGGGCAGAGACATGGTGCCGAAGAAGATTTTCTTCACCAAGGGGGTCGGCAAACATCGCGAACGTTTAACGTCCTTTGAGCTGGCGCTGCGGGACGCCGGCATTGCCGCACAGAATCTGGTACGCGTCTCATCCATCTTTCCGCCACAATGCAAACTGGTGCCGCGATCCCAGGGACTGAAATATCTGAGTCCGGGGGAAGTCGTGTTCGCTGTGGTCGCGGAGAACTCGACGCGTGAGCCGCATCGCTTGCTTGCAGCCAGTATCGGCGTGGCCATTCCCGCCGACCGAAATACGTATGGCTACCTCAGCGAGCACCACTCCTTTGGCGAGACCGACGACTCGGCCGGTGAGTATGCTGAGGAGCTTGCGGCAGAAATGCTGGCCACGACTCTGAACGTGGAATTCGATCCGGATCGCTCGTGGGACGAGAAGAAAGAGATTTACCGGATTTCGAATAAGATCGTGCGCACCGCGAATATTACCCAGTCGGCGGTTGGTGATAAGCGTGGGCTGTGGAGTACCGTAATCGCTTCGGCGGTTTTGATTTTTGATTAATGAATCGTGTGGGGCCGGGTCTTCGACCCGGCCAACCCTACTTTCCTGCTCGCGCTTTCTTCTTCCCTGCTGGATTCTTCTTGCCAAGGCGCTCCAGCACCGCCGCTACAACCAACGGCAGTCCGACGGTTGCGTCCAAGAATAGCTCCCCAAACTTCCCGCCTTCGGCCGGAGGGACGAACTTTCCCCACGAAATAGCTTCGCTGTAAGGACTCCCCGAGAGCCCGCCCCAGTAGACCGGCTCGGGACAGATTCGCACGCCATAGTGGTACCGCTTCAACGGCACGTTTTCTCCCAGGCGCCGATGCCGTAGCTCGCAGAAAGGCCCAAACTGTTGCGCCCAGTTGCGGGGAACGCCTCCGCCGATGGTGAAGATTCCAAGCCGGGTCTGGCGCAAGAGTGTGGCCGCAAAATGTTCCAAGTCTTCGAAGGGATCGAAGCGCAGTTTGTGCCTTCCGGTCGACTCGCGCAAACGATTATTCAGAGCTACATCGAGACCCAATTCAGAATCGGTGAACGCCGGCACAAACACTGGCACGCCCTTCTCATAAGCCGATTTCAAAATCCCGCGCTGCCCTTTCGCATGTTTCGCCAGATGCGCTCCGATGGCATGATTCAGCTTGTAAGAACACAACACTTCGCTGTGATCCCAACCTTCCAAAATCTGGGACATCACTTCTTCTACGTCGTCGAGGTTCTGCTCGGGCTCGAGCGTGTCGTACACGCGGTTGTAGCCTTGCTCATAAAGCTCAGTGTCGGAGACGTCCGGGTTGTAGCGGAAGTGAGCTCGCCCGGTTGCTTCGACCAAGCCGTGCGCCATGAGCGCGCCCGTAGAGACAATCGCATTCACGATTCCCCGGTCGATCAGGTCTGCGATGATGAGACTCTGTTTGGCGACGGTCATGGCGCCGGCCAGGGTCATCACCACGAAGCAGTCCGAGTCGCGAGCCATGGCTTCGAGTACGTCGGCCGCCTCGCCCACCTGGCGACCGGTGAAGGCCGTTTTCCCCATCGCACGCACGAGATCGTTAACCGAACGCACAGAACTCAGGTCCAGCGACTCCAGAGGAATCAAACGGTCTTCAATCGGATTGTGCAGCTTGCGGTCAATTCCTGCGCCGTCATGATTGCCATTCTTCAAGATCCCACCCCCACTATGTCGAAGCACTACTCTACTAGAACGCAGCAAGCTCCTGCTACCACCGCACTGGTGGAAAACTGAGAACTGAAAACTGACAACCAGGAACTGATATTCTATTTTGTCCCAAGAAGGAGTATTCGAGTTGCCACCTGAGAAATTCCGAGTCGGACTCATACAGATGTCAATGATGTCCGACCCCGACAAGAATCTGCAGCACGCCATCGAGCGCGTCCGCGAGGCGGCCACCCGGGGCGCCCAGATCGTTTGCCTGCCTGAGCTTTTTCAGACGCAGTATTTCTGCCAGCGTGAAGACGCATCCCTGTTCGACCTTGCCGAGCCAATCCCCGGCCCGACATCGACAAAGCTGTCGGAGATAGCCAAGCAACTCCGGATCGTCCTCATTGCGTCGCTATTCGAGAAACGCGCTGCCGGCGTCTATCACAACACCGCAGCCATGTTCGACGCCGACGGCAGCTTGGGCGGCCTGTATCGCAAGATGCACATCCCCGACGACCCGCTCTATTACGAAAAATATTATTTCACTCCCGGGGATCTCGGTTTTCGTGCTTTCGATACCAACGTTGGCCGGGTGGGCACGCTGGTCTGCTGGGATCAGTGGTATCCGGAGGGGGCGCGCCTTACAGCGTTGCAGGGAGCGCATGTGCTTTTCTATCCCACCGCGATCGGATGGCATCCCTCAGAGAAAGCTGAATTCGGCGTGGCCCAGCACGACGCATGGCGCACGATTCAGCGAGCACACGCCATCGCCAATGGCGTGTACGTGGCCGTGGTCAATCGCGTCGGTTTTGAAACCGGAGACATTCGTGGTAAGTCCGCTTCCGGAGCCGGATTGGAATTCTGGGGTGGGTCATTCTTGTGTGATCCCTTCGGGCGAGTCATTGCCGAGGCTTCGCACGACAAAGAAGAGATTCTCGTGGGCGAAGTCGACCTGAAGGCATTGGAAGACATCCGCCGCAATTGGCCGTTCCTGCGCGACCGGAGAATCGACGCTTACGCCCCGATCACAAGTCGGCTGATCGATTGAGGGGTAACGGGACCGCAGTTTTCGAGTGGGAGTCGTCTGTGGTAGCACAGATGTCATGCTGAGCGAAGCGAAGCACCCGTACCCTCGTTATGATTCAGTCGGGAATAGGGATTCCTCGCTTGCTCGGAATGACACTGCAGGTTCGATTGCTTCTCTATCCACTCCGGGGGCTGAGGAATGCAGGCAAAGTCTTCGATGTCTGGAGCGAAACCCATGGACAAGGGCCTCCGCATGCCCGCCGAATGGGAGCCGCACGGTGCAACATGGCTGGCGTGGCCGTACTATCGCGACGACTGGCCTGGAAAATTTGAACCCATCCCGTGGGTCTATGCGGAAATCATCCGCCATCTGGCTCGCCACGAACGGGTTGAGCTGATCGTCAACGACGCAGGTTCGGAGAAACGCGCCCGCAAAATCCTCGAACGCGCTAATGCACTCAGTGACAACGTTCGCTTTCACCGTTGGCCTACGAACCGCATCTGGACGCGCGACTCTGGCTGTACGTTCATCACGGGGCCGTGCTTCGCTCGAATGGACAGCCCCTTCGACTCCGCTCAGGGCAGGCTCGGGCGGCTGTCCCGACGTGTTTCGAAGCCGGGCGAGCACCTTGCCGCGGTCAAATGGCGCTTCAACGCGTGGGCCAAATACTCGAACTATCAAAACGACGAAAAAATCGGAAGCTTGATGGCGCAGGCCGCCGATGCCCGCGAGTTCCGCCCTGTCTTCGGTAAGCAACGGGTTGTGCTTGAAGGCGGCTCCATCGACGTCAACGGTCAAGGCACTTTGCTAACCACCGAAGAATGCCTGCTAAGCAAGGTCCAGCAACGCAATCCGACGATGAAACGTGCAGACTACGAAAGAGTTTTTGCTGATTATTTAGGAATCAAGAACGTGGTCTGGCTGGATTCGGGAATCGCCGGCGACGACACCCACGGCCACGTAGACGATATCACTCGCTTCGTCGCCCCCGACACCGTCGTAACCGCGGTCGAGACGAATCCCGATGATCCTAACTACGAACCGCTGCGGAAGAATATCCGCAGGCTGCGCGCCGCCACCGATCAGGATAGCAAGCCCCTCGCCATCATCGAACTTCCCATGCCTTCGCCGGTAATTTTCGAAGGACGCCGCCTGCCCGCCAGCTACTCCAATTTTTATATTGCGAACGGCATCGTGCTGGTCCCCGTCTTCAACGATCCCAACGACCGCTTCGCCCTGGATATTTTGGCCGACCTCTTCCCCGACCGCGAAGTCATCGGAATCTACTCAGGAGATCTGATCTGGGGATTCGGCGCCTTGCACTGCATGACGCAGCAACAACCGGTCGTTGGTCGTTAGTCGTTGGTGGCTGGCTTGGAGGATTCGACTTGGTTTTGGTTTTGACCGACGACGAACGACCAATGGCCAACGACTATTTCTTATACTGCGTGGGCTGCGGTCCTTTTTCCAGCATCTCGCGATTCCAGATCGCGCCCTCGCGGGTGTAGCTCGCCAGTTCGAAGTCCTGGGTTAGCTCCAGCGCATCCACGGGACAGGCGTCCTCGCAGAGTCCACAAAACATGCAGCGGCTCAGATCATAAGTAAAGTTGGTGAGTTCCTTGCGGCGGGTGTGCTCGTTGCGGGCGCTGGTGACCACAATCAAATTTTCGGGGCATGCCAGCGCGCATAAATCGCAGGCAATACACATGGTTTCATTGGTATCGGGATTCACGTTCAGCCGGGGCGCGCCGCGATAGCGCTCGGCTACTTGCGGCCGCTGCAAAGGATACTGCTCGGTGTAAATCTCCCTGGGATCCTGGTAGCGAAACGTGACTTTCAATCCCTGAAGTAAGTCCAGCAGGAAGACTTTGCGCAGCAGTTTCGGAATCCCCATAACGAAGTAAGGATACCATCAAACCGCAACTTCCTAGAAGCAGGACGACCGGAGTCACACCGAACTTCCAGCGAGGTTTCGCCGCAACGTCTCGCCGTCCACTTCCCTTTCCCAACGCGCCACGACCAGCGTAGCAACGCCGTTGCCGATCATATTGACAGTTGCCCGGAACATGCTCATGAAACGATCAATGCCAAGAATCAGAGCCATCCCCGCAACTGGAATAGTGGGAATAACGGACAACGTCCCCACCAGAGCGATAAACGCCGCTCCCTGCACTCCGCTCGCTCCCTTTGAGGTCAGAATTGCGACCGAGAAAATCGTCATCTGTTCCAGCAAGGTCAAATGGGTATTCGTGGCTTGGGCGACAAATAGAGCCGCCATTGTCATGTAGATGCTGGTACCGTCGGTGTTGAAGGCGTAGCCCGTCGGCACCACCAGTCCGACCAGCGACTTCGAGCAACCAAGTTTTTCCAGCTTTTCCATCAGCGTGGGCAGCGCCGGCTCCGACGAACTTACCGCCAGCACCAGCAGGATTTCTTCCTTGATATAAAGCAGAAACCTGACGATGCCGAACCCCGCCACCCGAGCAATCGCGCCCAGCACTAGCAACACAAACAGAATCGAAGTTACATAGAACGTGGCAATCAGCTTGGCCAGGGGTCCGAGAGCGACGATTCCATACCTTCCAACCGTGAAGGCCATTGCTCCGAACGCGCCGATAGGAGCAAAGCGCATCAGGATGTTGACCACGCCGAATACCACGTGGGTGAGAGCGCCGAAGACGTCCACCAGCGGTTTGCCTCGCGGCCCTATGGCCGACAAAGCGAAGCCAAACAGCAGCGCGACGAGCAGCACCTCGAGGATGTCCCCCTTGGCGAAAGCGTCCACCACGGTCGTCGGAATGATGTGCATAAGAAAATCGGTCACGCTCTGCGCCTTCGCCTGGCCAGCGTAGTCGGTCACGGCCTTGGCATCGAGGGTAGCGGCATTCACGTTGAAGCCGCTGCCCGACCGTACTACGTTGCCGACTACCATGCCCATCAGCAGCGCCAGCGTGGAGACGATCTCAAAATACAGCAGCGCCTTCCCGCCGACCCGGCCGACTTTCTTCATGTCCTGCATGCCAGCAATGCCGGTGACCACGGTGCAAAAGATGATCAACGAGATAATCATCGAGATCACCTTGATGAAAGCATCGCCCAGCGGCTTCATGGCGATGGCTCGAGCCGGGCTGAAATAGCCGAGCGCAATCGCGGCAAGCATCGCGAACACCACTTGCACCCACAAACTTGTAAAAAAAGGCTTCTTGCGCGATTTCACGGACGGCACGGGGGGCGTTGGGAGCGGCGTGTCCGAAACATCCATCGTCAGGTCCTCACTTTCACAACGCCGTCGGCGTCGTGCAGATCAGAGTTGTTTCAACTTCCAGTGGCAATCTTTGGCGGTCTGGACTTTCCAGGGGTGCGCACGAGCCGTGGAATGAGGACCTGTACAAGATCGGATCAACCTTGGCCTGTCGTCCAAAGCGTCAGGGTCAGATTGGCGATCAAGAATGGATTTTACCTCAACTCGTCAACCATCCTTGAAACCATAGACGCGTCGATTGAATGGCCAGCGTGGGCGCGGGTGTCCGGGCCCGTGCGGCTCCCGCTACAATGGTCTGGCCCGAGGCGACGGACAGAGACCAATGGCCAACGACGAACGACAAACGACTGCCTCTGACGAATTCTGGATGGAGGAAGCCCTCCGCACTGCACAACGCGCATTGGAAGCAGGCGAGGTCCCGGTAGGCGCGGTCGTCGTTCAAGACGGTGAGATCGTCGGCCGCGGCTGGAATCGCAACCTCACTGACTTCGACCCCACGGCTCACGCCGAGATCATCGCCCTTCGCCAGGCCGGTGCAAACCTGGGTAACCATCGCCTCGGAGATTGCGAGCTCTTTGCTACAATTGAACCGTGCTCCATGTGCGCGGGCGCCCTGGTGCACGCACGGCTGAAGCGCCTGGTCTACGGCGCGGACGATCCGAAGGCTGGCGCGGTCCATTCCGTGATGGAGGTGCTGAACCACCCTCAGTTGAATCACCAGATGGAAGTCCGCGGGGGCGTGTTAGCAGGCCGCTGCTCCGAGTTGTTACAGTCGTTTTTTCGAAGCCGTCGCGGGGAGGGCCGTTAGTCGCGGGGGTCAATCGCTAGCCGTCGTTGGAGTTTGGCGGGAACTTTGGGAAGTCTCTATTACGTGTTGTCGGAGCGAAGCGAGAAATCTGCAGTTTGATATGGCGACATTCGAAGTCACTGGTAACCAACCGCTCGCCATTGACCGAACTTTTTTCACGCGGAGAGGTGCGTGAGCGGTTGAAACGATCCGCCTCGAAAGCGGACATACCTTAACGGGTATCGGGGGTTCGAATCCCCCCCTCTCCGCCATACCTTTAGTTATCAGGCACTTGCAAGCTGGTGATACCTACACTGATTCCTAGTTGAATCGGAGGTGTCATCCGTGGCGAATACCCAGAGCAAGGAAGTAAACCTCACCACGCGAGTCCAAACCAGCAAGGGGCTGCGCTACTGTATGGTTGTCCTGTCTGCGAATGGCTGTGTCAAGCCCGATCTGGTCATTGTGAACGGCCAGCAGGAGCGATACACTGAAGGCGCGTACCATCTCGAATGGCGTGAGAATGGCAGACGGGTGCGTCTGTCGGTTGGGAAGGATGCGGCCGACGACAAGTGCGCGACGCCAGCGAGAAGAAGCTGAACTCAATGCAACCAACAAGGTGAACGAGATTTTCGCGTAGCACTTCCGGCGGATTTTGAGTTCACAGGTGGGTTCTGATCCGTTATGAAAATTCTTTATTCTGCATGATTCGTCAACCACTTACCAGCAACCCGATTTGCTTCGTTTTGATCCAATCTGCTTGGTTATGAACATAGAACTACTACAGTTTTACTAGAGTGACGAGAGAAGTGAGGGCTCAATGAACGTAATCGAGATTTCTGGCTAATTGACAACAAACCCTTTCTGCTCTGCCCGCTATTTCTCGAGCGAATTAGGATCTAAGCAAACGTTCGGACGGAGATTTTCATAGGAGAATCAAGAGTCCCTGTGTCATTATTGGTGACACTTTGCTGCCATCGCCCTCGCCTGAGGGCCTGCGCCTTGACAGCTCGCGTGATCAGGCCGACGGAGGGCCGCGCTATGTCTTGTCTGTTATGTGCGTCTGGCAACCAGGCTGAGTTTGGCGGTGAAATTCTCATCCATTTCAGGGACCTCGAGAATCTGGACAAACGCTCAGTCTGGGTATTCCCCAAGCTTTTCGTCTGTCTTGATTGTGGCTCTTCGCGGTTCATGACCCAGAAAGCGAACTCGCTCTTTTCCAAGAAGTGCTTCGGCGAGTGAACGCTCAATCCCGACCTTGTCGCATAGCGGCGTAAGGTTGCGCTTTGAGCGGGAAGGTAGGTGTCGTTCGCCATTGTGCTCCCAAACTGAGAGCTACTTGCACCACATCAGAAGAAGATTCTTGACTGAAGAAGAGTATTTCGGATTCCGGAGAAAGTTTGTGACCGACTCAGCCTGGCAAGCGAGAGTTTTGAAGGAGCGTCATGCGAATTCTCCTCTACAACCCTGACAACGGGGTTACCCGCAACTTCATGCCCCACCTCTGGATGTTCCTGCTGCAAGCACTCACACCCCCCGGACATGAAGTCTTGCTGATCGATGGCAATGCCCAACCGATGGACGAGACCCAAATTGCGCAATTCGTCCGCGACCAGAACATCGGGCTGGTTGGTATCGGTGCCATGACCAGGATGGTTGCCAGGGCCTATCGGATGGCTGACGCTATTCGGGCAACGGGAGTTCCGGTGGTTATGGGAGGGCCGCACGTGACCGAAGAGGCCGATGAAGCTCTCGGCCGCAATGGTGGCCCGCGCCACGCCGATGCCGTTGCCTTGGGAGAAGCCGATGAGACCTGGCCGCAAATCGTGGAAGATGCTGTTCGCGGTGAGCTAAAGGAAATCTACGCGCCTGTTGATGACATCGGCAAAGAGCGCAAGCCTTCCCTCAATCCCTATCCCACGATTCCATGGGACAAACTCGATCTAAACCAGTTCAATCTAGTGCCCAAAATACTGCACCCGTTGCTCAGGAATTTCCGGGAAGGCTGGGGAACATTTCGCATCGTCCCGGTTGAATCGGGGCGAGGCTGTCCTTATGGCTGCGAGTTCTGCACCGTCACCGGATTCTTCGGCGACTCCATTCGGTTCCGCTCAAACGAAAGCGTCGTCAACGAATTGCTCCTGCTCAAAGCCCGCGCGCACAAAGAGGAAGGCCAGATCGCGGTTTTCTTCATCGACGACAACTTTGCCATTAATGTAAAGCGCACCAAATCACTGCTGCGTGACATCATTGCGGCGAAAGCCCAAGTCTTTTGGGTGGCGCAGATCAGTGCCAATCTGCTGCGCGACGAAGAACTGGTTGATTTGATCGCTGCCTCCGGGGGCAAGTGGATCTTTATCGGGATGGAGTCTGT